>Ga0265780_10005049_pt1 | contig 16854 bp, 15 predicted proteins | sample P1T30metagenome_FD_192432 | JGI IMG/M metagenome (GOLD analysis project Ga0265780, IMG submission 192432) | Plant litter microbial communities from East Loma Ridge, Irvine, California - P1 T30 | ecosystem: Environmental > Terrestrial > Plant litter > Unclassified | place: USA: California... | reverse complement strand
GCAGCATGCCAGGCCAAACGTCATCGGGAACATCGACCCGGTGCGTGCCCAGTTGATCAGCGAGTCGGCTGTCGTGGTAATGAAACCTTCGTTTAGTACGCCTTCAATTGACATGGCTTATTCCCAATCAAGGGCACCTTTCTTCCAGATGTACCAGAATCCAACCACGAATTCAGCGATGAACACCATCATCGTCACGAAGCCGGCCGGACCGAGTTCACGCATGGAGACACCCCATGGGAAGAAAAACGCCGTTTCCAGATCAAACAAAATAAAGAGGATCGCGACCAGGTAGTACCGGACGTCGAATTTCATGCGCGCGTCTTCGAAGGCTTCGAAGCCGCACTCATACGGGGACAACTTGGCTGCGTCAGGACGGTGCGGTCCGAGCAGGTAGCCGAGCAACTGGGGCGCGACACCTACGCCGATACCGACCAGGATGAAGAGTAATACGGGGAAATATGTTTCGAGGTTCACGAAAAAGCCTTTGTACGATCGGATTACACTTGAATGCGGACAACTGCGTGGTGCAGTGCCGCATCTTCCAATCCTGGCGCCGGACGCCGCCAGGGCTACTACGACTAAGCTCGTAAAAAAACCAGCACAAGCATGATGCCGAAGCTCATGCCGTGTTGCTGGCTTCTTTGTTTGGAACTCCGGACAACCTGCTGCGCGCCAGTTCTTCGAAGTTCCGATTTATTCTTGGTGCCGACGGCGAGACTCGAACTCGCACAGCTTGCGCCACTACCCCCTCAAGATAGCGTGTCTACCAATTTCACCACGTCGGCTTTGAGACAGCTATTGTAACCTGCCTTAACACCATATTTCAATGCTCAAATTGCGAAGTCTCAAGCAAAACAGTGTTTTTAGACTACTTTCGCCTTGAGAGTATTTACCCAAGGCGATTTAAAACGGATTGCAACGTCAAACGTCCGGGCAAATGCCGGATTACTTCGGGATGTCCGTCACTGGCGCAGGCGCTGGAGCCGGTGCTGGCGTGACAGGGGCCGTGGTGGCGGGAATCGCATTTGGATTGGCAGGTGCAGCAGGCGCCTTGACTGGGGCGACTGCGCGGCCCATCACGCCGGCGTCCACCGTCGTATGGCGGTTGTTGGACGCGTACACCAGGCCCAGCGTGGACGCGAAAAAGATCGCCGCAGCAATGGCCGTGGACTTCGACATGAAGTTCGACGAGCCGGTGGCGCCGAACAGGCTGCCTGACGCGCCGGAACCGAACGCGGCGCCCATGTCGGCGCCCTTGCCGTGCTGCAGCAAGACCAGGGCAATGATGGCCAGTGCCGACAGCACCTGGATAACGACGATAATATTAAAAAGGGTACTCATTGCAATTCCATTCCAAGTTTGACTACGATTTTAAGATCTGGTGCGGTGTATTTTAATTACATGATGCGTTACATGATGCTGTGATGATTTTTTGCGGCCGGCCTTACTTCGCAGCGTGGATGATCGCCAGGAAATCCGCGGCTTTCAGCGCCGCGCCGCCAATCAGGCCGCCATCGATATCCGGCTGGGCCATCAATTCTTTTGCATTGTCCGGCTTCATGCTGCCGCCATACAGCAGCGGCACCGTATTGGCCGCATCCACGCTGCGCGAGCGCAGCTGTGCCCGCAGTGCAGCATGGACTTCCTGGGCCATTTCAGGCGTGGCGGTCTTGCCGGTGCCAATCGCCCACACAGGCTCGTAGGCGACCACGATATTCTGGATATCCGGCGTCGTCAGCAGTTTCAGCACAGCCGCCAGCTGCTCGCCCACGACCGCGTTGGTCATGCCGGCGTCGCGTTCGCCCAGCGTTTCACCCACGCACACGATCGGCGTCATGCCTGCGCGCAGCACTGCTTCCGCCTTGCAGGCCACCAGTTCGCTGGTTTCAAGGTGATACGCGCGGCGCTCGGAATGGCCGACGATGACGTACTGGCAATCGAATTCCGTGAGCATCGACGTGGCCACTTCGCCCGTGAAGGCGCCGCACTGCTGGGCGGAGACGTCCTGCGCGCCCACGGCCAGCCGGCTTCCGGCCAGTAATTCCTGGGTCTGGTGCAGGTACACACACGGCACGCAGACTGCGCAGGCTGCTTCTGCGCCGTCGAGGCCCGCGACGATACCGGACAGCAGCTCCGCATTGGCGGCACGGCTGCCGTTCATTTTCCAGTTACCGACGACAAGTTTCGAACGCATAGTAGCCCACGGTTGATTAACCCGCTATTCTAACTGCCGCCCTAGTGCGGGTCAAACAGATGGCGCGCCGATCCCGGTGTGCCGACGGCCAGGGTGATTCTTACAACACTTGCAGCATGATCTTGCCCACGTGCGTGCTCGATTCCATCAGCGCATGCGCTTCGGCAGCCTGCTCCAGGGGGAACGTCTTGTAGATGACCGGACGAATCTTGCCCTGTTCAAACAGCGGCCAGACGTGTTCCAGCAGGTTGGCCGCAATGGCAGCCTTGAATGCCACCGAACGGGGGCGCAGCGTGGAGCCGCTGATGACCAGGCGGCGGCGCAACACTTCGCCCAGGTCGATCGTGGCCTTGGCGCCGCCCAGCAGCGCAATGAGCGCAATGCGGCCGTCGTCGGCAAGGCAGGTAATTTCACGCGGCAAGTAGTCGCCAGCCACCATGTCGAGGATCACGTCGACGCCCTTCCCGCCCGTCAGTTCCTTGACGACGGCAGCAAAGTCTTCATCCTTGTAATTGATGGCGCGCTCGGCGCCCAGCTCGACGCAGGCTGCACATTTTTCTGCGCTGCCTGCCGTGGCAAACACGCGGTGGCCCAGGCTTGACGCCAGCTGGATGGCAGTCACGCCAATGCCGGAACTGCCGCCCTGCACCAGCAGCGTTTCATTGTCCTTCAGCCCGGCCCGGTCGAACACATTGGTCCACACCGTGAAGTAATTCTCTGGCAGGCAGGCGGCTTCCAGGGGCGACAGGCCGGCAGGAACCGGCAGGCACTGGCCCGCAGGCGCAGCGCAATATTCAGCGTAGCCGCCGCCCTGCACCAGCGCACACACCATGTCGCCCATCTTGAACGGCGTGCCGTCCAGGTCGCCGCTGACGATCTCGCCAGCCACTTCCAGGCCCGGCAGGTCGGACGCGCCAGGCGGCACCGGGTAGTGGCCCATGCGTTGCAGGACGTCGGGCCGGTTGATGCCGGCCGCGTGCACGCGGATCATCAGTTCGCCGGGTTTCAGAGTAGGCATCGGACGCTCGCACAGTTGCAGGACGTCGGGCTTGCCGGGTTGGGTGATTTCGATTGCGCGCATGGGAATGAGGAGGATGGGTCAAAAAACCATTGTATCGTCGTCAACCCGATCGCGTGCAGCCGTGCTTTGTTACCTGCCCGTCTTCGATTCCACCGGCAGCGCCGTCCCCACTTTCCACGTGCGCGACAGCAGCTGGGCTTCGGCGATCTGCTCTTCCGTCATCTGGCGCGCCACCGAAGTGCGCTGCGCCGGCGCGCTGGCGTTGCCGCCCGCAGCCGCCAGGTTCCACAGCATGTACGCAATGACCAGGTCCTGCGGCACGCCAGCCACGTGGTAGCGGTACATCAAGCCGAGGGCATGCTGGGCGTCGGCGTGGCCCTGCTCGGCTGCCTTGTGGAACCACCATACAGCCTGGCGCTGGTCGAGCGGCACCGCATTGCCGGTGTAATACATCGCGCCGATCAGGTACTGCGCATCGGCCTTGCCGGCAGCAGCTGCTTTCTGGCTCCAGAAGAACGCCTGTTTGTAATCGCGCGCCACGCCGCGGCCCATGTAATACATCAGGCCGAGCAACTGCTCGGCATCGTGGTTGGCGGCTTTTGCCAGCGGCGTGATTTCCTTGAGGGCGAGCGCGTAGTTGCGCGCGTTGTAGGCATTGGCGCCCTCGACAAAGCCGGCCAGTGCACTGGACTGCAGTCCGATGGCCAGCGCCACCGCGAGAAAAAACTGTTTTGGTCCCATTATTTCCAGCTCACTTTTCCCAGCCCGTCGACGCTGACCTTGCGGTTCAGGGGCTTGCCGTACACAGTCACCGAGCCCAGCCCGCTCAGGTTCAGGTTGATGTTCTGGTGGGCGTTGACGGTGGCGCTTCCCAGGCCGCTCAGGTCGACGTTGACGGAGTCGGCCATGAACTGCTTCGCATCGAGGCTGCCCAGTCCTTCCATATTAGCGCGCAGCATGCGTGCCTGGCCGGCCAGAGTGACGAAACCCGCCCCCTCGAGGTTCAGCTCGACCAGGTCGGCATGCAGGCCCTGCAGGTTCATGCTGCCCAGGCCGCCCAAGGTGACTTTCACGACGCGGTAATTGCTGCCGCGCATGGACATGGCGCCGGCGCCGTCCAGCGCGACATTAATGTGGTCGCCGTTGAAGCCGCTTACATCGCTCTTCCCGAGGCTTTCCGAGACCAGCTCGCGCAAGGCCGGCAAGACCAGTTCGACCCGCAGTCCGCGCCGGTTGCTGCCGGACACATGCTGGTCGTCATTCGAAATGACCAGGGTGTCGCCGCTCTGGCGCGTCGTGGTCTGGCCCACCCAGCGCGTGTCGCCGCTGACCACCAGCGACGGCACGGCGCCCTGGCGCAGCTGCAGGTCGACCAGTCCGTCGAGCCGCACCCGCGTGACGCGCGCATCGACGGCGCGGTTTTCCGACACCACGTCAGCCCCGGCCGCCGCCGCCCCTGCTACCGCACCAAGGAGCAACGCCCCCGCCACCACGATCACCACCTTGTTCATAGCCGTCTCCGTCTGCCTGGCGCGGAAGAGCGCGCCATGGTTGCACTATAGCCAACGCGGGGCCGGTCCCGCCAGTGCGTGCGACGAACTGCACAATCCGGCAGCCAGGCCACCATCCTGCGGGACAGGCTGCACGCCGGCGTGCTCAAGAAGTTGCTTGATCAGACACGAATTTGCGCTAAGATCAGCGGCGCCCCAGCTTCCCTTTCACGCACAAGAGGTCACCATGCACATGCGTTTTCTTCCCGTCCTGCTGATGGGACTGTCCCTGGCCCTTCCCTGGCCGTCTTGGGCCGCCAGCAGCGATCAGTGGACCCTGCCGGTACACGTCCAGAAGCTCTCCAACGGCCTGACGGTCGTCGTGTCCGAAGACCACACGTCGCCCACCGTCGGCGTCTCGGTGGTCTACCACGTCGGCATGCGCCTCGAACCCCGCAACCGCACCGGGTTTGCGCACCTGTTCGAACACCTGATGTTCCAGGGCACGCCGAACGCGCCCAAGGGCGTATTCGACCGCACGATCACCGGCGGCGGCGGCCGCAACAACGGCTCGACGCGCGCCGACTTCACCAACTACATCGAGACGGCGCCAGTGTCGTCGCTTGACGCAATCCTGTGGCTGGAAGCGGACCGCATGAAGACGCTCGACTTTTCCGCCGCCACGCTGAAGAACCAGCAGGACGTCGTGAAGGAAGAAATCCGCGTCAACGTGAAAAACCAGCCGTATGGCGGCTTCATGTGGATCGACATCGCCCAGCACGGTTTCCAGAAATGGGAAAACAACCATGACGGCTACGGCAGCTTCGAAGACCTCGAAGGCGCCAGCCTGGACGACGTGCGCGCCTTTCACCGCGATTACTACGGCCCGAACAACGCCGTGCTGGCCATTGCCGGCGACGTGACCCCGGCGCAGGGTTTTGCGCTGGCCAAAAAATACTTCGGCGGCATCGCCGCGCGCCCCACGCCCAAACCGGGCGACTTTTCCGAGCCGCTCAATACGAAGGAAAAACGCATCGAGCAAAGCGACGCGCTGGCCCAGGTGCCGGCCATTGCCACGGCCTGGAAAGTGCCGGCGCGCGGCAGCAAGGATCACGCCGCCATGGCGGTGCTCTCGGAATTGCTGGCCGGCGGCGACGCGTCGCTGTTTTACCAGGGCCTGGTCAAGGGCCGGGAAATCGCACTGAACGTCAACGGCAGCTTTGGCCTGACCGATGCGTGGGACTTCGACGGCCCCACCCAGTTCGTCGTCTTCGCGCTGTACAAGCCGAACGGCAGCGCCGACGCGCTGCTTGCCGCGATGGATGCCGACATCGCCAAAGTGGTCAAGGACGGCGTGCCGCCCGCGATGCTCGCGCGCGTAAAAACGCAGATGCTGGCCGACTGGAACAACCAGCTGGAAAGCTTCATCGACCGCGCCGACAAGCTGGCCCGGCTGCAAACGCTGTGGGGCGACGCCAACGTCGTCAACCGCATTCCAGGCTGGATCGACGGCGTCACCTCCGCCGACCTGCAGCGCGTGGCCGCCACCTACCTCACCGCTGCCAACCGCACCACCATCGACCGCCAGCCCGCCGCTGCAGCAGCGCCAACGCGCTCCGCGATCAAACCGCCTGCCGAAGCCAACGCCGCCGACACGAAATAAGGAGCGCACCGTGACCATCCCTGCCAAACTGACGCTGACCATCGCCCTCGCCCTCGTCACCTCCCTCTCCTTGCCTGCGCTTGCGCAGAGCACCACACCCGCAACGCCGGCCGGCATGCCCGCCTATGGCAAGGAAAAACCCCTGCCCGCGCCAAAGATCGTCCGCAAGACGCTGCCCAACGGCCTCGAAGTCTGGGTCGTGCCACGCAAGGGACTGCCCCGGGTCGACTTCGTGCTGGCGCTGCGCAACGCCGGCTACGCAGCCGACGACCAGGCCCATCCTGGTTTTGCCAACATGCTCGCGGGCCTCCTCAACGAAGGCGCCGGCCGCCACGATTCGCGCGCCATCGCGGAACTGGCGCAGGGCATGGGCGGCGCCGTCGCTGCCAGCGCCGCCCTGGACGGCATCCTCGTGTCCGCCCACGCCCTCACCTCGCATGCCGCGCCGATGCTGGACCTGATGGCGGAAGTGGCGCGCACGCCGACCTTCCCGGCCGGGGAAGTCGCACTGGCGAAAGCCAACGCGCTGCAAAGCCTGAAAGTGGCCGAGACCCAGCCGCGCTTTCGCGCCGACCGGGCCATCGGCAAGGCCGTCTACGGCAACCACCCGTACAGCCAGGTCGAGCCCACTGTCGCGTCGATCAATGCCACCACCGAAGCACTGCTGAAGGCAGAGCACGCCAAGCGCTTCCGCCCGGAGCGCGCACTGCTCGTCATCACCGGGCGCGTCACCGGCGCGCAGGCCATGCAGATGGCGCAACAGGCCTTCGGTTCGTGGCGCGGCCAGGGGCCCGCCACTGCAGAAACGCCGGCTGCACCCGGCACGGCCGCGCCAGTCCGCATGGTCCTGCAGCGCAACGGCAGCGTGCAGTCGACCATTCGCCTGGGCAGTCCCGGCATCGCCGCCACCGCCGCCGACCAGGTGCCGATGCGCCTGGCCAGCACCATCCTCGGCGGCGGTTTCAGCAGCCGCGTCAACCTGAACCTGCGCGAAGAAAAGGGCTACACCTACGGCGCCTCGGCCGGCGGACGGATGTTCCGCGCAGGCGGCAGCATCATCGGCGGCGCCGAAGTGCGCAACGACGTCACCGGCGCCTCGCTGAAGGAATTTTTGGCCGAGTACCGGCGCATCGGCGCCGAACTGGTTGCGCTGGCCGAACTGGAGATGAACAAGCGCTACGTGGCCGGCGGCTATTTGATCAGCAACCAGCTGCAGCGCTCCGTGGCCGGCACGCTGGCGTCGAACTGGCTGGTGGGCCTGCCGCCCGAATTCCTCGGCCAGTTCGTCCCGCTGATCCAGAAGGTGACGGCGGCGCAGGTGCGCGACGTGGGCAAACAATATTTTGCGCCCGAAGCGCAGTCCATCGTCGTGGTGGGCGACAATACGGCCATCGGTGAACAGCTGAAGGCTTACGGCACGTTCACCGTCAGCGACCGGTGACGCGCTGACGGCGCCGCCTGCCGCCGTGCAGGCGTTTTTTTGACCTCGACAGCAGGATGCATGCATGCGCACAGCGCGCGACAAACTGGCACTGGCGGCAATCGTCGCCGTTGCGGCGGGCACGCTGCTTGCGCTGGTCAAGCGCGAACCGCCACCCGCCACGCCGGCGCCGGCTGCAGTGCAGCCTGCAGCGCAGCCCCCTGCACCAGGGCTGGCATGGCTGCAGGCGACCGGCCCGCAGCCGGACCCCGCGCCAGCTGCGCCGGCGCCGCTGGCCGAACAGGTCGACCGCCTGGTCGACACGCGCGATCCGGCCAGGGCCTATGCGGCGTACCGCCTGCTGGCCGACTGCATCAGCTTCAATCGCGACGGCGACCGGATCGTCTTCGACGACGACAGCGCTCAGCGCGGCGGCATCCGCGCGCTGAGCGCTGCCGAGAAGGCGCACGACACCCTGCTCTGCGCCGGCATGACGGAGCGCATGCGCCAGTCGCGGCTCGACTACCTGGCCATGGCCGCGCAGGCTGGCGTCCCCGGCGCGGCCGTGGCAATGGCGACCGAAGGCCCGTTCGGCGACCGCAGCGCGCTGGCCACGCGGCCGGGCGATCCGCTGGTGCAGCAATGGAAAACCGACGTCAACGCGCAGCTCGCACGTGCTGCCGACAGTGGCGACCTCGATGCGCTGCATTACCTGACCGGCATGCGGAAAAACGGCGACGCCCTGCTCACCCGGGATGCGGCAGCAGCGTACCGCTACGGCCTGGCGCTGGGGATGATCGAGCGTGAGGTCAATGGGCAGGAAGATGTGGTCGGGAAGCTGTACCGGGCCGACAGCGCGCTGATGCGCGAGATGGCGGCGGAACTGAGCGACGAGCAGCGCGCGGAGGCGGTGGCAGCTGCGGGGCGGATCGCGGAAGCGCACCGGGCGCGGTCGAAGGCGGCTGCAACGGAAGCGCCGCAACCGTGAACTGCCACGACCGCGTCACTCGCCGGCACACTCAAAACCGTCATCCCGGCGAACGCCGGGACCCATGCTGAGCGTCCAAAAATGCACGGGCCGCGTAGACGCAACGTCAGCATGGGTCCCGATTTTCATCGGGATGACGGTATTTGAGTTGGCGGTGCAAGCGGGCGCCGCGTCAGCGCCAAATGGTGAAACCGCGCGACGGTCAGGCCGCCTCGCCCCGCAGCGCCGCTTCCAGCGCGGACAACTGCGCCGGCTTGACGAGGTGCGCGTCGAATCCCGCGTCGCGGGCTTTCTGGCGGTCTTCCGGCGAACCGTAGCCGGTATGCGCCACCAGACGCATGTGCGCCAGGCCGGCGTGCTCGCGGATCATGCGCGCCAGCTGGTAGCCGTCGATGCCCGGCAAACCGATATCGAGCACGATCACGTCCGGGCGCTGTTCGAGCGCCAGCTTGACGACACCGTGCGCATCGCTGGCAGTGAAGGTGTCGTAGCCCATTTCGGTGAGCAGGAACCCCATCATCTCCATGGCGTCGACATTGTCGTCCACCAGCAGCACGCGCAGCCGCGCGGGCGCTGCCGGCGCCACCGCCGCCACAGGTTCCACAGGTTCCACCGGCGCCGGGACATCCTTCTCAGGACCGGTCCGCAGCACCGGCAACTCGACCGTAAACTTGCTGCCCAGGCCAATGCCGGGACTGGTGGCGGTCAGACGCCCGCCATGCATTTCAAGCAGGCGCGACACCAGCGACAGGCCGATGCCGAGGCCTTCCTGCGCGCGGTCCGGCGCCACCGACACCTGCGCGAACATGCCGAAGATGCGTGACAGGTTGCTGCGCTCGATGCCGATGCCGTTATCGATCACGTCGATGCGCACCACCTGCTCATCGGCTTCGCCGGCCAGCTGCACGCGCACCGTGATGTTGCCCTGCTCCGGCGTAAACTTGGCGGCATTGTGCAGCAGGTTGCCGACCGATTGCGCCAGGCGCACGGCGTCGCCCGCCACCCAGATGTCAGTTGGCGGCAGCTGCACGTCAAGCGTGTGGCGGCGCGCCTGCAGCAGCGGCGTCGCCGTCTCGACGGCCTGCGCGATCACCGGGCCGATATTCACGCTTTCCGTGCGCAGGACGATCTTGCCCTGCGAGATGCGGGCCACGTCGAGCAGGTCGTCGACCAGGTGCGCCAGGTGGTCGACCTGGCGCGTGATGACGTCGCGCGCGCGCTCGCGCAGGCCGATATTGTCGTCGCCGCCATTGGCCAGCAACGCGGCCGCACTGCGGATCGGCGAGAGCGGGTTGCGCAGCTCGTGCGCCAGCGTGGCCAAAAATTCGTTCTTGTTGATGTCGGCCGTGCGCAGCAGCGCCTCCATCTCGCGCCGGCGCGTGATGTCGCTGGTGACGCGCGCCACGCGGTAGACGTCGTCCCTGGCATTCCGGACCGGGAACAGGCGGTCGCGCACCCAGCGCACTCCGCCATCTTCCGCCACGACGCGAAATTCCTCGTCGTAGGTAGCATAAGCGTCGGTTGCGCGCCAGCGCTGCTGTACGGCCACGCGGTCGTCGGGATGGACGGCAGTGAGCCAGTCGTCATGCGTGCTGCCCAGTGCACCGGCCACGCGCCCGAAGATCGACGAATAGGCCGGGCTGACGAACACCAGCGCGCCGTCCGGCACGGTGAACATCCAGAACACGTCCTCGATATTGTCGGTCAGCTGGCGAAAGCGTTCTTCGCTGTCGCGCAGCGCACTTTGCGTCTGGCGCATGCGCATCAGCGCATTGACGTTGGCGATCAGTTCATCGGCTTCGATGGGCGCTGCCAGGTAGTTGTCGGCGCCCCCTTCCAGGCCGCGGATCTTGTCGTCGCGGCCTGTCAGTGCCGCCGACGTCTGCAGCACCAGGATCGACGCCGTGACGGGATCGGCCTTGATGCGGCGGCACACTTCGATGCCGTTGATGTCGGGCAGCTTGACGTCCAGCAGCACCAGGTCGGGCTCGTCGCGGCGGGCGATGTCAAGCGCATCGGTCCCGTTTTCCGCTTCGACGACGCGAAAGCCGGCGCTTTGCAGGATGCGCGTCTTGGCGTAGCGGGCGCCGTCGTTGTCGTCGACGTTGAGGATCAGGGTGGCGTGAGCGATCATATGGATTCTAGTGATTGACTGGCTTTGGAACTCGGCGCGGAAGCGTCAGCGTAAACGTCGAGCCCACGTCCAGTGTACTCGTGACGTCGACCTGCCCGCCCAGCAGGGCGGCAAGCTTGCGGCACAGCGGCAGGCCCAGGCCCGTGCCCTTGCTGCGGCGCTGCAAAGGGTGCTCGATCTGGCTGAATTCCTCGAAGATCAGCTGCAGGTTCTCGGCACTGATGCCGATGCCGCTGTCGCTGACCGAAAACACCACCGCGTCCTGCGCAACGTCGTTGCTGGCAGTGATGCGCACGGTGCCGCGCTCGGTGAATTTGACAGCGTTCGAAATGAAATTGCGCAGGATCTGCGAGATTTTTCCCTCATCCGATTCGAACGGCGCCACGTGGTCGGCCGCGTCGAAAATCATCGCCACGGTGGTACCGTCGACCAGCGGCAGCAGCATCCCCTTCAATACGCGGAACAGGTTGTCCGGCACCACCGGCGCGTGCAGCAGGTCGACCTTGCCCGCTTCGATTTTGGCCAGGTCCAGCAAGTCATTCACCAGTTCCGACAGGTCGTTGGCTGCCACCGCAATGAAGCGCACCTGCTTTTCCTGCTCCACCGTCAGGTCGCCGTCCATGCGGTCGAGCAGCAGCTTGGCCAGCGCGCGGATCGACGACAATGGCGTGCGCAGTTCATGGCTGGTGTTCGACAGGAAGCGCGACTTCATTTCATCGGCGCGGCGCAGGCGCTCGGCCTTTTCTTCGATCTCGGCGTACAGCGCCACGATGCCGCGGTTGGTGTCTTCCAGCTCGCGCGTGAGCGATATCAGGTCTTCCTGGCGCTCGCGCAGTTCGGCCAGCGTCGACACCAGTTCCTGGTTCTGCTGCTGGACTTCGGCAAAGGTGCTGTTTTCGGGCGTGCTGGCCAGTTCGCTCGCCAGCGCGGCAATCTGCGCCGCGTTCGGGCGCGCGTGCGGCGGCAGGCGCTTGCTCATGACGATCAGTGCGGGCTGGCCGGGTTCGCGCTGCACTTCGCAGTTGTCCATCAGCCGGTGCGCATTGACGATGGCCAGTTCGGGCAGCGACTCGCCATCGTCGAACACCATCGATGCGCCGCCGCCGATGATCACTTCGAGCTGTTTCGCATCGTCGGACAGCGCAAACGTGGCGCGCCGTCCCGGTGCGCTCTGGGTCAGCGCGCGCGCTACTTCGGATACCGCAGTGGCGATGCGCACCTGGTCCTGCAGGCCGAAACCGAGCGCCCCGGAGATCTGGCGCGCACGCTGGCGCACCAGGACCACATCCTGCTGGCGGTCGAGGGGAACGGACAGGAGCCTTGGCAGTATCACGCGTGGCCCTTCATGCGCCGCCCGGGCCGCGGCGTACGACCAGGATCATGGCATCGTCGCGCGCCCGCGCAAAGTCGCGCATGAGCACACTGGCGATGAGCGCCGGATGGCGCGCCTGCAGGCCGGGATAGGACTCCAGCGACCACTGCGTCGACAGGCCGTCGGAATGCAGGATGCACAGGGCGCCCGGCGCGCACGGCACGGTAAATTCCTGCACCTTGCGCATGTTGTTGCCGACGATGCCGTTGTGCGACACCAGCTGGCGCCGCACGCCCTCGTCGTCGTAGACGCAGGCGCCGATATTGCCGATGCCGGCAAAGCGCACTTCGTCGCGCTCGAAATCGATGCGTGCAGCCGCCAGCGCCGCGCCCCGGGTCGCGCGCATGACGTTGTGGGCATTGTCGACCACGCGGGCCGGTTCGGCCGCCGGCGATTTTGCCAGCGATTCAATCGCGGCCAGCGCGGCTTCGGCGGCAATCGGCCCGTGGCCGAGGCCATCGACGCCCATCAGATTGGCGCCGCGTTCGTCGACCGCCACGGCCCAGCCATCGCCGGTTTCTTCTTCGCCGGCCAGCGGCACTGACAAAGCGCCGATCTCGAGCGTTTGGACCATCGGGCCATCAGGCGCGTCGCGGTACAGGCGCATGAAGAACGACATACCCTTCTCGCGCGTCGAATACACGTCGAATTCGTCCGACAGGCGGACCAGGGCGCCGAGCCCGTTTCCGGCCGTGCCGGCGGACGAGACGCCGTCGCGCAGGGCGAGGTCGATGTCGTCGATGCCGGGACCGGTGTCGAAAACAATCACATCGATGCCGGGCACGCATGTCTGCGCCGGTCCGACAAACATCTTGCCGGCCACGCCATGCTTGACGATGTTGGTCGCTGTTTCGGTGATGATGATGGCCAGCTGGCCGGCGCGGGTTTCATCGAAACCCATGTCCTGGGCCAGTTGCTGGCCGCCGCGACGGGCTGCTGCCACATCGCTGGCGTGGGTGACATTGAAGACAAACTGCGTATTGAGCGAACTGATTAACGTTTCCATTTTGCGACAGATACTGCCATTCCTTCTCCAACCCGCGTGTCAATTTCAAATTCATCCACCAGCCGGCGCGAACCGGACAAGCCCAGTCCCAGGCCGCCGCCTGACGTAAAGCCGTCGGTCAGCGCCAGGTCGAGGTCGGCGATGCCCGGACCGCCATCGACGAACAGCAGGGCCACGCCTTCGCGGATCCCGTCGTCAAGCTGCTCGAGCTGCACTTCCCCGCCATTGCCATACTTGATGGTATTGCGCGCCAGTTCGCTTGCCGCCGTCACCAGCTTGGTCTGGTCGACCAGCGACAGCTTGATGGCCACGGCGCGCTCGCGCACATGCTTCCGGAGGTGGACAACGTCTTCGTCAGTGTGCAATCGTACGATCATGCTGTCCTTGCGGACGTTGCGATAGCGCTCGCGCAGGCGCGTCTCGATCAGCTGCATCGGCTCGGTCGTAGCAGACGCCGCGTACATTAACGAAAACTCTTGCCAAGCAGGGCCATGCCGCGCTCGACGTTCAGGGCGGTTTTCACGCCGACCAGATTCAGGCCCAGTTCGACCAGCGTGATCGCCACGGCCGGCTGCATGCCCACGACAACCGTGCGCGCGTCGAGGATTGCCGCCATTGCCGCGGTATTGCTGATCATGCGGCCGATGAACGAATCGACCAGGTCGAGCGCCGAAATGTCGATCAGCACGCCTTTCGCCCCGTCGTCGACGATGCGCTGCGTCAGGTCATCCTGCAGGGTCATGGCCAGGCGGTCGTGCATGTCGACCTGGATGGTCACCAGCAGCAAGTCGCCCATGCGGAGGATTGGAATGCGTTCCATGCTGTTACGCCTTTGGCGCTTTGATGAAGGTGGCGCCGGTGCGTTCCAGCGCGACCAGGAACGCGTCGGCCAGAGTGGCCTTGGTCACGACGTCTTCCAGGTTCACGCCCAGGTGCACGATGGTTTGCGCAATCTGTGGGCGGATGCCGGAAATGATGCAGTCGGCACCCATCAGGCGCGCAGCCGCGATGGTTTTCATCAGGTGCTGGGCGACCAGCGTATCGACGGTCGGCACGCCGGTGATGTCGATGATGGCAATTTCCGCGCCGGTGTCGACAATCTTTTGCAGGATGTTTTCCATCACCACCTGCGTGCGGGCGCTGTCGAGCGTGCCGATCAGCGGCAGGGCCAGGATGCCGTCCCACAGTTTCACGACCGGCGTCGACAGTTCCAGCAATTCCTGCTGCTGGCGCACGATGACCTGGTCACGTGTTTTCTGAAACACTTCGATGGTGTACAGGCCAAGGCGGTCCAGCAAGGTGCCCAGCATCCACGACGCGTCGGCCAGTGCTTGCGGGTCGTTGCCGAAGCCATCGCGCAGCGCGGTAAACAGCGGCTGCTTGAGCGAGAAAATGAACATCGCCGTCTCGCTCGGGGTCGAGCCCTGGCGCGCACGGATACCGGAAAATTCGCTCAGCAGGTCGCGCACTTCGTCCCACGACCGGTGTTCCATATTATCCAGGCTGCCGCTGCGCGTGGCGGCGATGAACAGCGAGAGAAACTGGGCGCACTGCTTGCGCAACTGTTCCTTGGAAACCGCGCTCGAGCGCATCGTTGCCGCTTCGAGGTCGGCCAGCCACTGGGCGCCGATGGCGGTCTCGTTTTCCTGGATAAGTGCACTGATGCGGCTTGCGTATTCGGTAGACATTCAGTCGATCCTTGTTGGGGTGTTGGACGTTTTATTCGACGCTATCTTTCGTCTCGATACCGCGGTGACGAAACACGCGCTGGCAAATGGGGAACTATAGCATCTCTTTCCCTGCAAACATGGCTGAGCAGGCCGAAAGTCACGTCCTGCGAGTGCGCGTGTCACGTTTTGCTGACGGTCTCACCTTTCGCAGAAGATTTCTTTTCTGCAATCTTGAAGTCGGCCGTCAGGACGCGGCATCGCCACGGCTACGACAGACAATAAAAAACCGCCAGGGCTCACGCGCTGGCGGTTTTTTCATGAAGCGATTGAAGCTTACTGTGCAGCAGCACCTTCAACCGGATCAGCTGCCTTCATCGACAGCTTCAAGCGGCCGCGCTCGTCGGTCTCGAGGACCTTGACGCGCACTGCCTGGCCTTCTTTCAGGTAGTCGGCCACGGCGTTAACACGCTCGTTGGCGATCTGCGAGATGTGCAGCAGGCCATCCTTGCCTGGCATGACCTGCACGATGGCGCCGAAGTCCAGCAGTTTCAGGACCGTGCCGTCGTAGGTCTTGCCCACTTCGACCGAGGCCGTCAATTCTTCGATGCGGCGCTTGGCTTCCTGGCCGGCAGCAGCGTCGACGGAAGCAATGGTGACCACGCCTTCGTCGCTGATGTCGATCTGGGTGCCAGTCTCTTCGGTCAGCGCGCGGATGACGGCGCCGCCCTTGCCGATGACGTCACGAATCTTCTCTGGATTGATCTTGATCGTGATCAGGCGCGGTGCGAAGTCCGACAGTTCGGTCTTCACGTGCGGCATGGCCTTTTGCATTTCGCCCAGGATGTGCTCGCGGCCTTCCTTGGCTTGCGCCAGCGCCACTTGCATGATTTCCTTGGTGATGCCCATGATCTTGATGTCCATCTGCAGCGCGGTAATGCCGTTGGCGGTACCCGCTACCTTGAAGTCCATGTCGCCCAAGTGATCTTCGTCGCCCAGGATGTCGGACAGCACGGCGAACTTGCCGCCTTCCTTGATCAGGCCCATGGCGATACCCGCCACGTGTGCTTTCATCGGCACGCCAGCGTCCATCAGTGCCAGGCAGCCGCCGCAGACCGACGCCATCGACGACGAACCGTTCGACTCGGTGATTTCCGAAACCAGGCGCACCGAGTAGCTGAAATCGGCTGGGTCAGGCAACGCCGCGATCAGCGCGCGCTTGGCGAGGCGGCCGTGGCCGATTTCGCGGCGCTTCGGCGTGCCCACGCGGCCGGTTTCGCCGGTGGCGAACGGAGGCATGTTGTAGTGCATCATGAAGTCGTCGGTGTACTCGCCCATCAGCGCGTCGATCTTCTGGCTGTCGCGGGCGGTGCCCAGCGTTGCCACGACCAGCGCCTGCGTTTCGCCGCGGGTGAACAGCGCGGAGCCGTGCGTACGCGGCAGGATGCTGGTGCGGATGGCGATTGGACGCACGGTGCGGGTGTCGCGGCCGTCGATGCGTGGCTCGCCGTCGAGGATCTGCGAACGGACGACCTTGGCTTCCATGTCGAACAGCACGTTGCCCACTTCAGCGTGGTCGAAGTCGCCCTGGCCGTCAGCAGCGAGGCCGGCGTGCACTTCCAGCGCCAGCGTTTTCAGCTTCTGCTGGCGCTCGGACTTCTGGCGCGTCTGGTAAGCATCGCGCACCTTGTCGGTCGCGAGCGCGGCCACGCGGGCGATCAGCGCTTCGTTTTTCGCAGGCGCGGTCCACTCGACTTCCGGCTTGCCGCCATCGGCCACCAGGTCGTGGATCGCATCGATGACGACGCGCATCTGGTCGTGGCCGAAAACGACCGCGCCCAGCATGATTTCTTCCGACAGCTGCTGCGCTTCCGATTCCACCATCAGCACGGCGGT
>Ga0265780_10005048_pt1 | contig 16856 bp, 20 predicted proteins | sample P1T30metagenome_FD_192432 | JGI IMG/M metagenome (GOLD analysis project Ga0265780, IMG submission 192432) | Plant litter microbial communities from East Loma Ridge, Irvine, California - P1 T30 | ecosystem: Environmental > Terrestrial > Plant litter > Unclassified | place: USA: California... | reverse complement strand
CTGAGTAGATCGTGTTGACGGATTGAAGCTGTTCTCGAAGGTCCAGTAGAGTGCGCTGAAGAAGGTCGACTTTGAGCTGAAGATGAACGTCTTTGTTCCCTAGCTGGGCGAGGTGAGGGACTGGTGCTATAGGGATGAGTATCAATCTAAACGACGTAATGCCGACGTACCGAGAACTACTAACTCCAGAGTGATGCCGATCCAGTAAGGGCAAACCCATACTGGACCCGGCGGTGAGCAATGCTGTCTCCTCCAGTCCACCCTCATTATCGCTCTTCCGCCTTCGCTTGGTACTTGGTCTCTTCTGATTCTTACTAGCAGCCAATTGAATAACGTATTCCGAGGTACATACGGACCCTCGACCCTGACATTGCTCACACTATTATCAGCCTTCCCTCACCTCTTCCGCCAGATATATGTGGGCGTCACTTACAATCTGCTCGATAGTCATTCTTTGACACCTTATCTTCCTTGATCGACAAGCATCGCAAGCTATGTTCTGTTTCCGTATAGGTCCATTAGTCGTAGGAGGAGGCATCGCAAACCGCGGTGACGAGGCGGACGAAGGACCGGGTCCGCTCACAGCATATGCAGTCGTTGGTACCGAGCCGGAGGATCCGTCCATTTCTGACTCGACTTGAGCTGCTCTGATTGCTGGTAGGAATACCATAACTGTGAAAGTAGTATAACAAGAAGTAGAGTATAATGAATCGAGTTACAGTTACTCGAATTGACTTCGTCTAATCTCGGATCCGAAACTCTCGGTCATCCGGTCAATTCCCCCGCCCTCGGTAGCAGATAAGCCAGACTGTCAAGATGCTCCTGCATTGAATTATATAATTGAGAGATGGGAAATATGCTATTAATGAATCTAAGTGAATCCCCACATAGCCCCTGCAGCCGCTCGCAATCTCTTCTTCTTGCTGACTTTGACACCCGTATTTGTCACTTCGCCTTCACGCTTCATTATTTCCTCTGCAATCTCGAAATATGAAGCTACCATTGCCCTAAGCCCTCCCTTGGCTTCACGAGGTAAGAGCTCCATGTACGGTGCTGTTCTTTCCCTTAATACAAAAGCATGTTGAACGAGTTCCAGGACGTAGGGTTTCGAATCATGTGCGGGACGTTCTGGCGTGGGGTGAAGGAACGAGTATAGTGCTTCATTATCGGGGAACGAAGACAAGGGGATATATAGTCGATTTGTCAAGGCATCCTTCTTGACATCTCTTGCTATATTGACTAGCTGTAAAGCATGACCCATTTCGCGAGCGTTCTGAAGGATCGTTCTTCGGTCATTTGTCGAGCTTGCCGCTTGATCTGACTCGCCAGTACCCCAAACATGATCCCTCACTGGTCGAGTTGAGTTATCGGTGCAAGATGATAGAATCGACCAAGCGAGATAACAACAGGCCGAAGCGACTGATCCAGCCACATCATCCGCATACCCCAGCAAGTCATTCTGATTCAGTATAGGCAAACAGTCTTCCAATTTCCGATCTGCCTGTGCCAGCTTTCGAGTGAAGTGAAGATCGGTCTCGTAGCCATTACACAGTTCCAGGAATGGGTGGATGGGTACCAATCGAGGAATGAGGTTTGTGAAGGTATGAAACACTGCCCGATCTGCCGGGGAGAGAGGAAGGTGATCGAGAAGAGCGTTGAGTGTTGTCGATGTAGTAGCTGGATCATAAGATTTGATGAGATGGGCTTTAATGGCAGCTAGGTATTCAGTCTTGATCTCGTGGTTGGGTTTGTCGGAAACCTCGGTAGGATCATCGTCGACGATATTATCCTGTCGCAGTCAGTTGACGTAGTTGTGATGGGTACCAGTGTGACTTACAGTCATGCGACACCAAGCATAAACAGCAACCAGAGCTATCCGCATCTCCCGTCCAAAAGCAAGTTTAGCAACATCAAAACTCTTGCTTCCCTCCCTCAGCGTCTCTTCAGCATGCACTAAACCAATCAAGGTGTCTTCCGGTATCGGGGGCGGATTGAAAGCGACCTGAGCGAGTAGTCGGATATGAGCTGCCAAGTTGGATGGCGGACATGGCGGGAGGTCAGGCGAGAGAACTAGTAGCGCGTGTAGGTGAGAAATGAGATTCGTCGAAATGATTATTAGGTGGGTTGTGAGGATGAAGAATAGACATTCCCTATCTGGTTAGCAATATTCGCAGTATTTGATCGTGACTTGCTCAACTGGCAGACCTCGCCAAATGTCTATACCCAGACTGGTCTCTTTGGCAATCGACCAAGCACCGTTTCGGATCGCTATTCTGCCCGTTAGCTCATCAGCCTATGGTCAAGGATGACATACGTATCAACCATACACAGCCATCCACTTCCAATAATCGTTGTCTTCCACTCCCCCCTTCCCATATCTCCACCCAGATAGGTCAACCACCCCAGTACAGGACTGATCCATAGCATGATCCAACCCAAGTAAAATGCCCTCATCCCCAGTGCGTATTCCTGGATAGTCCACTCCGGTAGGAAGTCATGAGCGTCATTGACTAGGTATAGCCCAGCGAGAAATTGAACGAGCCAAAGAGAAGCCGCGAGCGGTCGTCTGCGTAAAGTCTGGACGTTCCTCGATGTCTGCTTCTGCTTCTCCGTTGTGGTCTCTACTAGGTCCAGGTCCAACCTACGCCGTGTCGATGGCGATATTCGGAATGGAAGAAGAGTCGAATGCGTCAGAATAGAGTGTAACAAGACAATCAAGATCGGCTGGAGGACGAAGAAGAGATGTTCCTCAATTGGTATCCAATGGATTGTCCCTATGATCGATCCGGCGGGGTACGACCATCCTCCTCTTGCTATAATGAACTATCTGTCAGCCTCGCTACTCTGTTTACTCGGCTCCCAAGGGCGCACATTATCCCAAGGCGTTGTATATATCGTTGCCTAATATCAGCCCGGACCGAACAATGTGTACTGTTGACTTGCCATTAACATCAACCAGGATATCTTCAAAAGCTCCCTCCTGCCGATCATAGGTGAGAACAAACATCCCAAAGCTATTATAGGCGATACGATGAAGATCAACAGCCTTCCGCATCAGCTCGGAAGCGAGAAAGAGGTGAGAGCTTACACTTGCAAATATGTGAGCATCCTGCGAATCCTCTATCGTCCGCTGAGCTCTTGTGTGAGCGCAGTGGGTATAAGAGAGGGCGATTGCGATGGGCGATATGTTATGTCTGATCCGCTATTCCACTCGGCATGACCAGATGCTTGGCAAGATGAATGCAAGGAGTTACAGAGGCAATGGCAATAAATAGGTTGCAGAAATTGAGATTGTTGATCGGTGACGTCGCCGGAATGACCGGGATCTCGTGTCCAGCTTTAGGAACCTTATCTCGTTCAGTCTAGGACAAGGTATAGCAGGTATATAGGATGCATTTCGCAGTGGTTGAACAATGATACACAGGATGATAATGTACAGATGATGAAATCACAACTATTGCTTCACTACGCATTAAAAGTGCTTTGCAACACTAGGAGTTCGGATCAAGGTCAAGAACTATCGTTAGCTCCCCTCTTCGCGTTAGATAATGGTGGCATACCTCCTCCCTGGTCTTTTGCTGGTTCCTGAAGCAGCCCAACATAGTACTGGTGACGGTAGTAGCGCCTGGTTTCTGAACACCTCGCATGGACATGCACATGTGGCTGAATGTCAATGATGCGTTGAAATCAAGAAGGAAGAGATCTTACTGGGCTTCCATGACGACTGCGACACCCCTTGGTCGAATGGCTTCGTCAACTGCTAGAGCCACTTGCTTAGTCAATCGCTCTTGAACTTGCAATCGCCTAGAGAATGTTTCGGCGATTCGAGCCAATTTCGATAGACCAAGCACGAGCTTGTTGGGGATGTATCCAATCGAGATCTGACTATCAGCAAAACTCAATTTTTTTATGAGCACAGACTGACCTTTCCGGTGAATGGGACCATGTGATGTTCGCAAAGACTGAAAACATCGATATCACGAACAATGACCATCTCCTCGTGGTCCTCGGCGAATACTGCATCGTTGATGATCTCGACTAATTTCTCCTCGTATCCTTTCGTCATCCACAACAAGGCTTTGGCGTATCGTTCGGGGGTTCGAAGTAGACCTTCACGGTCAGGGTCTTCACCGATACACTCGAGGACGGTCCTCAGGGCGCCACAAAGCTTTTCTTGGTTCGCAGCTTTCTCGGCCGGAGTCGAGTGTAGTCGAAGCTCAGATGTGGCTTTGGCTGAAAGTAAGTTCAGTTCCGGTGTTTCATGATCTCAGCAAGACACATACCAGGCCACCCGAGTCCATCGGCATCAGCAATTCCAGGAGTCTTGACGACCATGCTTCCCTCTCCCTCGGTTTCTTGGCGCCTCTGCAATCCCTCCTTGACACCCTGTCTTAGCTCGCCCACACTGATCCTGTCGGGCTGATGATAACCATATTTCTCATCTTCATCCTCCTCCTCCTCGGTTCGACTTCGCTGAGCCGGGGCCGGAGCCTGAGCCTGGCTGACGGGTTTCAAGATGGGTGAAAAGGGTCCTTGTCCACCTTCTTCCAGAGGTGTAGAATGACCAGATCGAGGTCTGAAACCATAACCTTCCCTCTGTTGGCGAGGGTACTGCGCACTCCTAGCTTCGCCGAGCGGGATTCGATTAGGTCCGGCATTTGTTCTTTGCGGTTTGGCTTGATCGTTCAATGAAAGGTCGGCAAGCAAAGTAGAGGCATCAGGTGGTGATCTGGCATTACCTGCCATCCTACCTCGTTCCCATGATCCAGTTGATGATTCCGATAGACGTGAAAGATTACCGAGATTAGGTACGTTTTTGGGGCTAGTAGCTTTAGGAATAGGTCGCGGAAGTCGTGAGGTGTGATTGGCATTGGTGGGAGAGTCCGACATTGTGTACAGTTGGATGGGCAGGTAGACGCGACTCCCTTGGTCCGTTGTCACTTCTATTTCTGTGGGTGTAGAATCGATGAGTTATCCGAGATATGGTGTCATTTCAGAACAGAGAAGGGAGCTCCGCGGAATCAATTGTTGATGTCATGCACTCGAACAGGTCGGCGTTAAGAATCGGGTAACTGAGCTCCGAAGGGTTTCAAATCGGTGGTCGTGTGCCACACTGACCCCATCAGTCCCTTATTGTAGCTAATGCCGATCTGCCGGTGGATTGATTGATTTGAGTGTCAGAGTGTAGAGTAGCTTGTTCTTACACGTCAAGTAACATCGACAAAAATGGTGAGTAGCTCATACAACGGATACATGGCACAGTGCATAGCAGCAGCGAATAGTCGGTCACTGGCAGAGGACACAGGATCAGATGGAGTATGGCCAAGAGATGCGCAGGATACATTGTGGAATAAGGATATGAAAGAAGTGGAGTGCGGATCAAGACGACTGGACGCTGCTGCTATGACTTGTCCTTCCGTGGATGACACACCGGACCCATCCTGATGATATAGACCAAGCGAACGAAAAAGGTTGGAGTCACCGGAAAGTACGGAACCCGATACGGTGCTTCCCTCCGAAAGACGTAAGTCTAGTTAGCTCGCTGTTGCTGCAGCGCTCCTGCTGACCTTCAGCGTCAAGAAGATGGAAATCACCCAACACGCCCGATACAACTGCCCATCTTGCGGAAAGGTTAGTTGTGCCGAAACAGAAGGAACACAGGTCGGGAACTAATGAACAGAACGCTGTCAAGCGAACTGCCGTCGGTATCTGGAAGTGCAAGCCTTGTCGAAAAGTCTACGCTGGAGGTGCATACACTTTCGGAACTCCTTCTGCTGCTACCGTTCGATCGACCATTCGACGATTGAGGGAAGTCGCAGACGCATAGAAATGGAGTTTTGGTAGTTTCGGATGTACTCCTATGACACGCATTTCGGCCTCTGGATGTTCTCAAGGAAGCTAAATTCCCACTGAAGCACGACGGGTGCGGTTCATCGTGGTTCGACAGCAGCTGTCTAGACCACCTCGAATACATTTCGACATTTGCACAATCAATAAATGGCTGTGGAGGAAGAGCCTTTCGACCTGCAACGATGATACCTAGCTCGCGATGATATAGACGACGGTCTCGCGTGTGACTCACTTTGTTCTGCACTACGAACCTAAAGCTGGTGCATACTACTGGTCAGCTACAACTAATAAATCTACAAATATTAAGCTACAGTATAAGCCTTGTGCAATTTTCTGGCATGTTGGCGGTAAAGTATCCTCGTCAGACCCCTCAGACTATCGGCCTCTCGGGGTGAATTATCCACATTCTCGTGCATCTCCTCGGCCACTTTCGTCCTGACTTGAACGGGTCTCCGCTCAAATAGAGCCCTCTCATCGCCGTCGATATCTTGTATCGCCGAGCCCAAGACCAAGATCTCGGCAAAGAGGGACCTATACCTCTCGACTTCTTCCAATGTATCGGCTTCATCTGGATTTGCAAGTTCTTCATGATCCGGTAGGAGTGCGTCCAAGCGGGTTTCTTGTAAATCCTTTGATAAAGTATTTCTATCCTCACCGATATTGCGTGCTTGGACTGCTAGTCAGTGACTGGCTCCACGGCACCGGTCGCGTACCATTCCTGTCTGCCACCAACAATGTCCTTGCTACGCCATGATCTAGGTTCTCGAGTAACAACCGCCTAGCTTGCATTTCGAGCTTGACGACTCTATCCAGTAATTGTCGGACCAAGATCTGTTGTTTATCAACATCACTCGGCATTTCAACAGGTTTCCTTTCTTCTGTCTCCTCATCATTGATCGTATCGATTGCGACGGGTTCTGAATAGGTAGTGGCCAGTCGATCGTATGCCCCTCGGTGCTTCTCGACGAGTTCCGAGTGGGATCGACACCAATCTGCCCCCGTCGCTGCTGCGTGTCGGATCGCATCGGTAACATGGCCACGATTCGAGAACGTACTTAACTGACCATCAGCCCCCGTCCTCTTGTCACAATCTATACTTACGAGACCGGTGATTGTCTGGACGGCGAAAGATGTCACGATTGGAACAGCAAGCAAGACGAATGGAATGAAGAATACTTTTCCTGCTGTTGTCTCTGGCGAGAAATCACCGAATCCTGTCAGGTCAGCATAATCCGATGTCACTGAAGTAGACTCACCGATAGTGACTGAAGTGACGATACAAGCGTATACAGCGTTTCTGGTGATTAGCTCGGCAGGCAAGAACTCTGAGCTACTGACCCGTATGTCCATCCCTCTATCGCCGAGAAGATAACTGCGCCTACCAACCAGAAAGTCAGGAGTGAGATTGCACTCCAGAAGAGATCCAGCATTTGACTCAACCTTTTGGTCAGCGAATCCTTGACGGCAATACACGCAAACTCACCAAGCCTCCCGCTTATTGATCTCGTGAACCAACCTCATCTCCTCTACTAAGTTGGCCCTCGGCTTGAGCGCCTCTGCTTCTCTATGAATAGCACCCTCGTACCTCACTCTCCAGATCTTCCTTCTTTCCCGACTCCTTACTCGGATGAAATCAACGATCAAACTAATCTCGTTACCCAATTGCGAGATGGTCAAGATCGCAAATGGAAATACAAGTACTTTTCCAGCAGTAGTAGAAGGTGTAAAATCGCCATATCCGATCGTGAGAGCTGTCTGGATCGAAAAATATATTCCATCGGCGTAGGACCAGTGCTCTAGCCGTGAGAACACCAGTGACTGGAGGGCGATGATGGAGATGAAGATTGTCACGGATAACATGAATTTACGGCCTGAAGATCGGACTGAGGACGGTTCGGATGAAGCGGGGTTGTTGAATGCGAAGCAGAAATGAACCAGGAGAGCTAGGGAGATGATGCCAGCTACACAGACTGAGACTACCTGGCTGTCAGCGGCCGTTCCCATTGGTCCAGCAGTGGCCTGCCATCGTCACAGTGTCTGTCCTCTGCCCAGATCACCTCTATCTCCACCCGTTTCACTGCGCCGAGACGATAACGAGGGGACATACCGCACACCAGAATCCCTCTGTATATTCCAACCCATTCCGACCCCCGTAAACCGCAAGATTGACAACAGCAATGATAGTCTTTGCAATCCAACAGCCCAGACTCCAAAAGACAGTCTGGCGAATCCAGATCTTCGTCTTGCTCGAGAACCGCATAATGAGAAGGATGTTGGCGATAACGTTCAGACCCAGACCCACTCCTGATAGGGCGAGCGAGATTTGAGAGTCATCCTGCGGAACTCCGGCTTTGGTGTACCATCTTTGCTGTCTGATCAGCTGCTTCCCCCTCATGTGTTTGAGTAGACGGCGTACAGTCAGGGCGGGGATATCCATTAGAGTTGCCAAAGGAGCCAGGATCGCTGTTGCCAGAGGACAGTATTGGGCGAATGTCGTCAAGTGTTCCATATTCAGTATATGGCAAGATAGACAGCCTACCCCTACTTCATTATCATCGTCCACTTCCGCCCCGGTCGAGGCATCCTTAGGCATCCTCTTGAAAGGATGAAAGAGAGTATGTGCATGGATGGGTCGTCATTGCTATTTTACCCCTTGTGAATGGCTATTCTAATCGTAACCGATGCGATTGCCGGGACAAGTTGTTGATAGTGTTAGGCACGCGAGTATTCCAGGCACATTATGCTAGGCAAGCGACGCGTCTGAGTTGTGTTGACATGACCAAGTCATGCTTAATCTTGAATTCATCACTTGTACATCTACTTTCTTCATCCTTAATCTATAGGGCTCTGGCGTCCGAGATGAATCCCCTAGCTGCGGCACTACTAGCTGCGCAAGGATGGGATGTCTCTCGGCTTCGGAAACAAAGCAATGACAGCTATGTACGTCATCTATACATCTCTCCCGAGCTAGCTTGGGCTTGGACATGCTGACTGTTCAGGCTCGTCCTAGCAATGGTCACAATCAGGTGGACCTGAATTCCCTGTTGAACAATCCGGCAATCTTACAGGCTCTTCAAGCTCAGAGCACAAATATACATGAACCGCCACCAACACCTGAGCAGACTACGCGATTTGGAAGAGTATCGAGACCGCCCGTGGTTGAGCAAGAGAGTCTGGCTATAATCCAACAAATCCTCGGGCAGGGTGAGGCTAATCAAAATGGACAGAGCCGAACGAGTCGTCAGCCTCAGCAGGAGCAAAGGCAGGGACAGACTTTCGTTTCAGCACCTCGAGTGAATAGCAAAAGACCACATTCGACCCTACGAGAGAGCTCGATACCCCGCTCCAGATCGCCTACCTCTATGAATAGATCTCCGAGTCCTGCTCGAATGGACCAGCCACTTGTCAGGCCGCAGCAGCCAGTACAAGGTGGAAGACCGAGACGTGGCGAGACAGTATCAAAGGAAGAAAGGGCAGAGAGGCGACGAGTACAGAATACTTTATCTGGTACGCTACAACTCTTTGCTGACGCGCGAAGAAAGCTAATGTGTCAGCGGCTGATTATCGGAAAAAGAAAGAAATCTACATGTCGAGCTTGGAAGATCGGATTAAAGTGAAAGAAGACGAGATCAAGGCTAAAGCGGAGGAATGTGAAATGTGGAGGAGAAAGTTTGCCGATCTGGAGAAACAGTACGTCCTGAGTCCGTGGGAATTTGAGCTGACTTGCAGACACGCGGTAATGACTGCTTTGTGGACTGCTGCTGGTTTCGATCTGCCGAATCACGATGGATCCGTTCAGCATAACGATCGATTCATGGCCAATGCGAATATGGCCGCCCCACTGAACCCAACAGCTAATAGAGCGAGTGGCGTACGCAATCTACCAGACGTCAGGAATCCATCTGGAATATCACCGGCCGCTTTAAATCCCATACGCTCACCTATCCCACTTTACTCGGCCAATTCTACGCCAAACAATTACCCTTCGCCGGCTATACAATCTCAACACCCTACACCCCTAGCATCCGCCTCGACAACACTTGCCGCAGCGATGCCTTCTCACCCTACTGTATCACCCCACAGCGCCTTTCCCGAGTCGTCACCGGTCGGTACGGCCGACGGGGATGGTACACCTTTCGACCTGGGTGTGGATTTATCTGCATTCGACGATTTCTTCAATTGGGATATTCAGCCGGATAACGACGCGGACGATCAACAAGATGCAGATTTCATCCCAGCCTCTTCACCTCATCGATCAGATTCAGACGAAGAGACTGATCGAGAAGGCGATCCGAGTGGAGCGAGAAAGAAACGCAGAACGAAAAATAAAGGAAAGGGAAAGAAGAGGGACGATGATGAAGAATTCATTGATCCAGAAGTGGATGAAGAAGATCTTTTCATGCCCATTACCGACGTCGAGGTGCCTCCTGGACAAATGCAGTTGGTCGAGAAAGCCGCGAAAGATGTCATGTCGACTTTCGGGGTGGATAGTCAGGCTCAGTTGATGGGAATGATGCAGAAGATGGTGGATTCTGGAGATCGACTGACAGAAGAAGAAAGGGAGAAGCTGAGATCTGTCGTCAGGTGGATGCGCATCAGTGCTGGGACGCCCAGGCCATAGCATGGGTGATGTTGTACGAGTATAGTATAAGTAGAGTATCGTGTGATCGATATACAGTACCAACAAGAGGTAAACAAACAGTGTGTGTGCGCACGGATATCCATCACTCAACATATATGTATATGGCTGACGTTGTTTACTCTGACTTTCCTTTCCTTCTTTCTTTTATTACCTCTCTATTTCCTTCCCTATCCTTCCTCTCTCGAGACAAGACACAATGTCCGAGGGACAAGGGAGCGCAGAGACAGACTCTCCACCACCTAGATATACAGGACGCCCGAACCCCGATCAAATCATGCCGGGACGACCCATTACTGAACCAACCCTCCAAGCCGTTAGGCATCCGGATTCATTGGCGAAGTTGATGGCGGCCGTGAAAAGCTTTGATGCATCACGGGGATCAAAGGGGACTGAATTGAGGAATGCAGCCGCCAGGGAGTTGTTTAGGCAGAGGGCGGAAGCTGAGCAGGGCGCTGGAGTGGAGTCAGTGAATGCTGTGATTGCAGGAAAGACAGCCAAAGAGGATGATAAGGAAATTACAGCTATGGAGGTAGATGTGAACGACGATGAAGAAGAGAAAGAGGATATCAACACGATCAACGATCAACTTGGGATGTTACCAGTCGAAGAAGAGAAATCAGACATCAATTCAATGGATGCTGAGATGGGGATTCAAGTTGATGGCGACCACGATAACGACAATCACGACGAGAACGGGCAAGGGGAGGAGCATGTAGAAGGAGGAGAAAACGAGCCAGCCAAGAAGAAGAAGAAGAACAAGAAGAAGAAGAAAAAGTCAAAATTACCTTCATCACCCTCTGCTCATGGGCAGACGGGAGGCGACGCGACTTGGGCAAAAGGAAGGGGTATGGGTCAGGATATGGAGATTCTGATGGAGGAGGAAATCGAGGTTGTGGAAGAGATAGTGTCGATCGAGGGTACGAAGGAGGAACCTCCGGTGCCGATGGCTGAGGTGGTCAAAGTCCCCGCATCAACAGGCGCAATCGAGATCGAGTGTCAGCCAGTTCCAGTCGCTGACGTCCAACCACCCCTATCCTCCATTAAAGCCGAGCAGCCAGAAGCTGTCGATCCATCGCCTATCTCCTCCATCTCCAACGAAGTCCCCAGCACCGACAGTTCTATGGATAGGAAGAACAAGAAAAGAAGAAACAAGCGATCTAAACCTGCGGCCAAGGACCAGAAAGTGCAAAATCACCAAGGAATCGTGTCGTCCATCAAGATAGTCATCGATACGATGCCCCAGTCAAGTAGTGAAGATCCAAGTCCTGTATCAGGCGAGGGTACGCAAACCTCAAAGTCTCTTGACTACGACAACCAGAACTTTGATCAACACTTGGATGAACCTACCCAATCACCAAAAAAGAAAGCTATCCGATTAGATATCGCCGCTGCTCATAAACGAGAACTTGACCTGAAAGCAAAAGAGGTTCAAGAGAAATTTATCGGCGCAAAAGTCTTGAAAAAATTGAATGAAAAGAAAAGAAACCGCATTGACAGTAGTTTTTATCTCGGCGCTACGCCTGCTCGAAAACTTGATTTCGACAAGATTGCGAAATCAATCAAGCCGGAAGACAAGGAGGTTGTAGAACAAGATCTTGTTCAGATCAAGAAGAAGCAGGTGAAGGTTGATGAGGGGAAGGCGAAGGATCCCGAGGGTTATATCGAAACTGTTCCGACTATCGAGACAGAAAAGGTTGAGATTGGTGAATCGGTGATTACTGAGATGCCGATCGACATTACTCCGGTGGTAGAAGATGCCTCGATCGTACTTTCCTCACCCACAACTCCGAAATTATCTAATACAAAGTCCCAATCCGCCCCTGCGACCGCATCGACTTGGTCACTCCTGAGAACCGACATTCCTGTCAACGAAACCGAAAACGCGTGTCCCAGCACCCCTACTCAGGAACTAACTGGTCGAGCCTACGAGTCGCCACCCGCACACGAAGAGGTCGAAACCTATACTTCGCCGGTACCGGTAATTATCGTCTACGATGCCTCTACCCACGACAGCCCGGATGCTCCGATGCCTCGCGCCCCGGTCCTCTTTGATACTTCGGTTCATGCTCAAAGCGAGCAATCACTCGAACGCGGCTCTGCTGCCGACTCTCCCGAGGCATGTCTCGTGGATGATACGGCATCCTGGATTTCGACGCCCGACGCGAACGACTCCAGAGTCGCTGAGGATCCTGATAGCGCCAACGGACCCGGTAATCAATCGTCGGAGGTTGTTGACGTCCGCCCACTCACACCAGTGGCCCAGCCGACCTATACGGGTATGAGCAGTAGCTGGAGCCCTTTCTTGAACGTCAGCGACAGCGACAGCGACGGTGCGATCGTATCAGGAGATCCAAGGGCCTTTCTCAACTTCAGCGATAGTGACAGCGATAAAGTTACGACTCAAGGAGACTCGAACGCCTTTCTCAACTTTACCGACAGTGATAGCGATGTGGCGACTACCCATGGAAGTCCATCCTCTACTGGAGGATCTCCTAGGGGCGTGGCCCAGCGGGACAGCTCCCAAGGGCTTCCCGCCATTGGTCATTCTCCCTCGACCGATACCCCGCCGGAGCAGGATCTCATTACACCTCACGATGCTCCCTCGCCCGCTTTCCCGAAAACATCCTACCCTAAATCACCGTTGAAACCGAGGACATTTAATTCTTCATTCAGAACCGCTTCCGTCAATGTATCATCCCCTCTTGCAACCATGACTAGTGCCGCAGAAGACGATCAATTGGTTCCAAGTCGACAAAATACTCCTGAAACCGATACTACCCCTACTCAAAGCCAAGTCTTTCATTCACCTGTTGTCCGCCGAATCGAATCGGTCGACTCATTCATGGATATCGGTATGCCGGCGGATGTCGATTACTCAAACCCAGCGTCGTTGGCGGCTAGAAAGATGAATACCGCTTATACCCTCTACCTTACCAAATCTCCCAACAGCACTTCCCCGTTGACCAATGGGAGTGGTAAAACCTACCCCTCGTTGGGAGTAGTCGATGTCAACCAATACACCGGCGGCCTTATACCGGTATTCACCGCCGACACCTTTGGAGATTTCTTTGGTACTTGGAAGGCTTTTCGACGAGTTGTCGCGGGTTTAGTCCAGAGGCCGATCGAACCGGTCGATAGAGGGCAGATGGCGCCGGATACCGCAGGGTTGGGCTTACATCTTTTTGGAGTCGACAAGACTGCTCATTTCTTCAACAAGAATGTAAGGCCAGCATGGGAGGATCCAATGTGTAAAGCCGGTGGTAAAATCGTCATCTCTGCCAAGCCCGCCGAGGTACGTCCATCCTATCATGAGTTGTGTATTCCGAACTAATCTCAGCTCGATTTACTATTCTTCAAAACCGCTCTCAATATGGTTGCAGGGGTATTTGATACTTCCTGCCCCTCTCCGGCTGGTACAGATCAACAAGTAGTCGGTGCTGTGTTTATTAAGCGAGATCCGAGGCCAAGGTTGGATATTTGGTTAGGAGGTCATAGTGGAATTTCCAACGACTGGGCGGGAGCAGTCGTGGAATTCTTGAAAGTGGAGTACCCGGGCGCGGAGGTGTTTAGGTACAAACCTCATTATTCCAGTGGAAAGGCGGTTGCTGGAGCGAGTGGAGTATGGCCGAAACAGGGTAAATAGGGTGTGATTGTACGAGTACTTTCATCCATTTTCGTTCTCAATTCCATTCCCATCATCGATACTATTGTAATATAGCCATTTGTATATGATACCATCAGCGTAGAGATGAATCGTCCATTTCATCAATGGTCTTTTCCGATTTGCGGTCTACACCTGGACGAGAAGGGACAAGGAAAAGGTATAATACATACAGTCCTATCCATCTACTAGTCCATGAATACACAATCCACTCTTATATCCTTATCCTGCGCAACGCATATCCTAGTACTGAAGACGGTGTCATGGGTTGATAATGATCGTGATGGCCATGGCGATACAAGCGAGAGACACGTAAGGCGACATCCTCTCTCCTATTCTTGCGCATTTAAAGAATATCCCCGTGAACCTAGAATCAGCTTCTATACTTGCTCATACTGTCCTTCCTGCTCCGAATTGTGACCATTTACTAATCCCTACAGCTCTCTCAACGTAGGAAAGCCAGAGGTAAATGCACGACGACTTACCCTTCACGATTACGATCCACTAGACCCGGTGCTGAACCTCTTACATAGGTACATGTGCAGATCAAGAGTAGAAGGACGAGGAGTAGGGATTGGAAGTTGAATAGAGCCGACTGCTTGTCAGCTTGAGGTCTCAATGGCGTTCAGCTTACCATCCTCCACTCTGCTTTCTATGTATGTTTTGTTTTGAGCGGTAGTCAGAGAGCACTGAAACACCATTCATACTGCCAGGTCACGTCTCTCAGTGATCGGATGTATCCGAAATGACACGGTACTCGTACCTTACGCGACTGACTTGACAACTTCATCATCAACTTTCCTTTCCCTCATCAGCTTCACCATACAGCAACAACCCAAAGAGGGGAGAAGTAGCGCGATGCCGCCAAAAGCGTTTGGTAGGCAAAAGTCCTCCGAGTCAATCACGGCTTCGGGCAAGAGCTCGAGCTCAACAAGCACGACTGGAGGCAAGAAATTGTCTAGTCTTAGTTCTGTAAGCTACCCTTCCCTGTATGTAAGCTGACGGGTAGTTTCAATCCACCCTTAAATTCACTCTCCCACCGAAACTTAAATCATCTGCCAATCCCGCTTCAAGATCGACTTCGATCGGTAGCTCTAGCTCAAGCTCTGGGCTGAGCCTGAAGTCACAAAATGGGAAAGGGGATAGAGATATGATGCCCCCTCCACCTGCCGATTATTTGACGAAAACAAGAGCTAGATCACGTTCTGATTCTCCTGAGAAGATGAATGTTTCATTCAAGAGAGCAAAGGGAAATATACACATGTACGGTAAAGGAAAGGCGAAAGAGGTGGAGGAAGTTGATGAGGATGATGAGATTGAGGTATTGGGTTCTTCTCCTAGTAAGCCCAAGAAGGGCGATGGTGAGTCAGCTGAGAAAACCTCTGATATGAGCTGATAGTAGGCCTAGAGGAGATGTGGACAGAGCTATACACCCCGCATACCATCGTAGGTGATTCGAGACGGTTGACGGATGGAGGACACTGATGCCAGGCCGATCTAGCACCGGGTAAAGCGAGAGTCGCCAAGGTGAGATCGTGGATACACGAGGCGATTCACGGCTATCCACTTGATACTCTAAACAAAGACGGGTCCAAGCCAAACGCCATCCAGCAAATCAGGAAATACAAGGTAATCCTCTACCTCGTCCTTGAAGTGTGAGCTGACGGTGCAGAGAATCTTGTTGTTATCCGGACCAGCTGGAGCTGGAAAGACAACCACTGTCAGGGTAGTAGCTAAGGAGATGGGAGTAGAATTGATGGAATGGGGAGAAGGGGCTGATGATGCCATCGTAGGGGCTGGCGTTGGTAAGTTGAAAAGGACTAGTTTGAACAGGTCTGCAAACTGATCTATAGAACGAGAATCATCAACCGCTAAACTAATCTCGTTTCTCTCGAGAAATTCGTACTCTCCTCTCAACATACACGCCGATAGCGAAACACAATCGACCACATTCCCTTCCTCCAGCCAGTCTTCCTCAAGTACAACATCAGCACCCCGCTTGATCCTCCTTACGGGCCTTCCGAATCTCTCGCACCATTCTACAAAAGAAGCGTTTCACGCGGCTTTACTTGCTTTCTGCCAATCATACACCTCATCCTCTTGTCCCATGATTATCGTACACTCGGATGCAGGGTCTGGAGGTCGAGCCGAGGAGAGTTGGATGGAGAGGGATAGAGGGGGTAGGGAGGGGTCTGTTGAGGTTCTGGGGAGGGCTGTCAGGGATGGTCCATGGTGTCAGGAGATCGAGTGAGTTGTCGCCGAGACCGCAATTAGCGGCCAGTTACTGAGTGACGCAGCTTCATCCCGTTAGCCCCGACCTTCATCACCAAAGCCCTAGCTTCCATCATTAGTCGACACAATTCTACAAGACCCAAAAACGCCCATGTATCCGGAGGTGCGAATGATCCAAATCTCCACCTCATAGCAGCAACATGTAATGGCGACCTCAGATCGGCTATCAATTCCTTACAAATGCTGAAGACGGGATTGAAGAGACGTAAACCCCCGCCGAGCATAGAAGATATTAAAGGAGAACGAAAGAAATTGAAGGGCAGGGGAAGTAGAGGTGGAAAGGGGTCCAGAATTGATGCAGACGAAGAAGTCCGAGTTGCGTGAGTCGCGCTCTTCAGCTTTCAAGAGCTACAGTGCGGACTGAATTTTAGGCTGGACGCTTTAACTAGGAAGGATCAAAATTTGGGATTA
>Ga0265780_10005047_pt1 | contig 16859 bp, 13 predicted proteins | sample P1T30metagenome_FD_192432 | JGI IMG/M metagenome (GOLD analysis project Ga0265780, IMG submission 192432) | Plant litter microbial communities from East Loma Ridge, Irvine, California - P1 T30 | ecosystem: Environmental > Terrestrial > Plant litter > Unclassified | place: USA: California... | reverse complement strand
ATCCGAAGATCTCGCCCGAGGCGCGGGTCGATCCGTCGGCTGATACGCGGTGTTCGTTGGTGACGTAATAATCGTTGCCCATGATGCAGTGCTGCTTCAGGCGATTGTCGAGGAAAAAGTGGTATTCCTCGCGGGTCATGCCGTTATCCAGCAGGTATTCGTACATCTCCGAATCCACCCGGCGCCCATAATTCAGGTCCAGCGAGAGGAAGCGTTGCGCGTTCATCAGTTCTGCCGGATGGATCGCGGCAGGGCAGTCGGCGTGGAAGTATTCGGAGGATTCGCTCTGCACGAAGATCGCGTCGGGACGGATCCTCAGGATCGCTTGCATGGCCAGAACGTTCGCCTTGACGAGATGCTTGAGCGCCGTGACGAAGCCCTGCTCGCTCTGCATCTGCTCGTTCCACCAGCCGTAGCGGGCCGAGAAGGTGGCGCAGATATACATCTCGTTGACCGGGGTGTAGAGCTGAACCCACGGGAAACGCTCGGCAAAAGCATGTGCGTAACGGCAGAACTGTTCGGGAAAGTCGGGGTTCTGGAAGTTGCCGATCCAGTCGGGAACGCCGAAATGGCACAGGTCGACGATCGGCACGATGTTGCGCCGCTTCAGCTCCGCGAAGGTGCGATCCGCAAACTCCCAGTCGTATTTCCCGGCGGCGAGCCAGGTCTTGTGGATTGGCGGCCCGAAGCGGAGATAACCGATGCCCATGTCCTGGACGAGCGCGAAATCCTCCTCCCAATGCTTGTAGTGGCCGCAGCTCTCCATCTCGTCGACGCGTGTGCGCCCGTTGTCGATCGTGGGTACGCTGTTTTCGATTCCCGTCGCGAACATGAAGGTGGCGATGACGTATACTCCTGCTTCCTGCCGCACCAACGCAGGGGACGGCGTTCGGGAGCCCTCGCGGATGCGGCTATCGCGGTGAAAACGTCGCCGACAGGCCGTGGTAAAGCTTTTCGCGGCACACGCTCTGGCTCGCCCAGTCGGCGATGAACGCGGTTGCGAACATCGGCAGCATCAGCCCGCGGCTCGCGGTGGTTTCGGACAGGATGATGACCGCGGTGAGCGGCGCCCGCACGACGCCGGTGAAATAGGCGACCATCCCCAGGATCACGACCGCGCCTGCCGGATCGTGCGGGAATACTGCATGGAGCAGGTTGCCGACACCGGCGCCGACGGCGAGGCTCGGCGCGAAGATCCCGCCCGGCAGCCCCGCCACCGCCGTCGCCAACGTCGCGAGGAACTTGACCGGGCCGAACCACAAGGGTGCATCCACGCCCACGATCATCGCCCGCGCCGCGCTGTACCCGGTGCCCCATGTGAGGCCGGTGACAACGCCGAGCACCGCGACGACAAGGCCGCATACGCCTGCGAACACCACTGGCCGCGCCTTGCTCCACCGCGTCAACCGGTGCTGCCCGGTCGCGAGCGCCAGCATCGCGCGCGAGAACAGGCCGCCGGCGAGACCGCCGCCGAGCCCGGCCACCGGCACCACCGCGAGCGCCGTGGCGATGGGGATGTGCGCGCCGATCACCCCGAAATAGACGTAATCGCCTGACAGGCTCTGCGCGACCATGCCCGCAATCACGATCGAGGACAGCACCAGCAGCGTCATGCGCTGTTCGTAGGCGGCGGCCAGTTCCTCGATCGCGAACAGCACGCCGGCCAGCGGCGTGTTGAACGCCGCGGCGACCCCGGCCGCGCCGCCGGCGATCACCACCGGGCTCCTCAGCGTCACCCGCATCAGCCGGTGGCTCAGCCCCATGATCGCGGCGGCGAGTTGCACGGTCGGTCCCTCGCGGCCGACGCTGGCGCCGCACAGGATCGCGCCCATCGTCAGGAACGCCTTCGCGGTCACCGTCTTCACCGCGATCAGATTGCCGGTGGCCGCCTCCGCGTCGGCGCGCGCCGCCATCACCTGCGGAATGCCGGAACCGCGCGCGAGCGGCACGTAACGGCGCGTGACCCACACCAATGCCATGAAGCCCAGCGGCGTGGTCAGCAGCGGCAGCCACGGCTGGTGGTGGACGAAGCTGCTAAAGATCAACCCCATCTCGTCCGAAGCCTCGGCAAACAGCACGGCGACGATGCCGACCACCACCGCGCCGGCGACAACCGCGATGCGCTGGCGGAACCGCACGGACGTCGGCCCGCGCGAGCGCAACAGCGCGCGAAACCGGGAGGGCGTCCAGCGTTTGCTGGGTCGGGCGATGTTCTTGTCGGGCACACCCTGTCTTAACCCCGTGCATCCCCGCGCGTCACCCCTTCGTCGACGCCCTTCGAGCGAAACGCCAGTGTCTGCGACGATGCCTGTTCCCAGGCGCGGCAGGACCGATTAACAGTTCACCGGAACACGCATAATCGTGGGGGAGGATAAACATGATCAATGTCCGACTGGCATGCGGAGCAGGAGCATTACTGGCCTTGTCCGTGCCGGCGCACGCGCAGGTCGGCGCGGGCGCTGATGCTCCGCCGGCGATGGGGCCGCTGCTGGTGTCGGCGGACATGCGGCCGGGGACGGACCTCAACGGCCTGTGGCATTATTCGGTCGATCCGTATCGATCGGGCATCGCCGGCTTCCACGGCGAACCGCCCAAGCCCAGCGAGGCGCGTTTCGCGGAGGTCGACGTCAGCGACACGATGCGCCGGGACACGGGCTCCGAGTTCGAGTTCGACATGGATCGCGCGCCGATCACGACGCTCCCCGGCAGCTGGCTGACCCATTCGGCCGAGATGCGGCATTATCAGGGGCTAGTCTGGTACCAGCGCCACTTCGCGGCCACCAAGACGCCGGGCAAGCGCGTGTTCCTGAGGTTCGGCGCGGCCAATTACACAGCGCGGGTCTATCTCAACGGCAAGGCGATCGGGCAGCATGAGGGCGGCTTCACGCCCTTCGCGTTCGACGTGACCGAGGCGCTGCGCAACGGCGACAATCAGATCACCGTCGGCGTCGATTCTGCCGCTACCAAGACGACCGTCCCGCCGCCCGTGACCGACTGGGAGAATTACGGCGGCATCACCCGCGACATCCGGCTGATCGAGACGCCGCGCACCTATGTCGACGATGCCTGGGTCCGCCTGACGCGCGCCGGCCAGATCGCGGCCGATATCCATCTGGACGGGCCGCAGGCGGCGAACCGCGCGGTGACGCTCAAGGTCACCGGGCTGGGGCTGACGCTGAGCGGCCGCACCGATGCGGCGGGCAACTGGCGCGCGACCTCGACCGCGCCGCGAGCGCTGGTGCGCTGGTCGCCCGAGCAGCCGCAACTCTACGACGTGCAGGTCAGTGCGGGCGAGGATGTCTGGCGCGATCGGGTCGGTTTCCGCACGGTCGAGGTGCGCGGCACCGACATCCTGCTGAACGGCAAGCCGATCTTCCTGCGCGGCATCAGCATTCATGAGGAGGAACTCGGCTCCAATCCGGCGCGGATCATGACGCCGGCGGCATCGCGCGCGCTGCTGACTGAGGCCAAGGACGGGCTGCACGCCAATTTCGTCCGGCTGGCGCATTATCCGCATTCGGAGGTGACGACGCGCATGGCGGACCAGCTCGGCCTGCTCGTGTGGAGCGAAGTACCGGTGTACTGGCTGATCGCCTGGGACAACCCTGGCACGCTCGCCGCCGCGCGGCACATGGTGGAGGAGAACATCCGCCGCGATCGCAACCGCGCCGCCATCGCGATCTGGAGCGTCGCCAATGAAACGCCGGTGACCGACGCGCGCAACGCGTTCCTCGGCACGCTGGTGAACGACGTTCGCCGGCTCGACGATACCCGTCTGGTCAGCGCGGCGCTGCTGGTGGATCGGGCGGAGGGCAAGGGGCCGCCGGTGATGACGATGAACGATCCGCTCGCCGCCAAGCTCGATGTGATGAGCATCAACACCTACAACGGCTGGTACAGCGCGGATAAGCTGTCCGATCTTGCGGCGACGCAGTGGCACGTTCCGACCGACAAGCCGCTGTTCCTCTCGGAATTCGGTGCCGACGCCAAGGCAGGCTTCCACGACGCACGCGGCGCACCGCAGAAATTCTCCGAGGAGTTCCAGGCCGATTATTACCGCGCGACGCTCGCGATGGCGGCGAAGATGCCGACGCTTCGTGGCATGTCGCCGTGGATCCTCAAGGATTTCCGTTCGCCGCGCCGGCAGAACGAGTTCCAGCAGGGCTGGAACCGCAAGGGCCTGATTTCCGAAACCGGCCAGCACAAGCTGGCGTTCGACGTCTTGTCGGGCTTCTATGCCGCCCGCATGACTCCGTAAGGCATGTTCGGACCCGGCGCGCGACCGCGCCGGGATCCTGCCGCCGCCGTTCTTACAGGATCGGCTTTCCACCCGTCACGGCGATCGTCGCGCCCGAAATGTAGCTGGCCTCGTCCGTGGCGAGCATCACATATGCGGGCGCCAGTTCCTTGGGCTGGCCGGGACGACCGATCGGGGTTTGCTTGCCGAAGCTTTCGACCTTCTCCGGTGGCATGGTCGAGGGGATGAGCGGGGTCCAGATCGGGCCGGGTGCGACGCAGTTCACCCTGATGCCCTTCTCCGCCAGCAATTGCGCGAGCCCGCCGGTGAAGTTCTGGATCGCGCCCTTGGTGGTCGCATAGGCGAGCAGTTGCGGCGTCGGCATGTCCGCATTCACCGAAGTCGTGTTGATGATCGCGGAGCCTGCCGCCATGTGCGGCACGGCGGCCTTGGTCAGATAGAACATCGCGTGGATGTTGGTGCGGAACGTCGTCTCCCACTCCTCGTCCGTGATTTCGGCGATTTCGTCGACGCTCGCCTGATGCGCGGCATTGTTGACCAGCACGTCGACTCGCCCGAAAGCCTCCACCGCCTTGGCGACAATCGCGCGGCAATGCTCCGCGCTCTGGATGTCGCCCGGCACGAGCACCGCCGTCCGCCCGGCCGCCTCGACAAGGCGCTGGGTCTCGCGCGCATCCTCGTCCTCGGACAGATAGGAGATCAGCACATCGGCACCCTCGCGGGCGAAGGCGAGGGCGACGGCGCGACCGATGCCGCTATCGCCGCCGGTGATGATCGCCTTCTTGCCCGCCAGGCGTTCCGAACCGACGTAACTGTCCTCGCCGTAATCGGGCTGCGGGTCCATCGCCGCGCTGCTGCCCGGCATGGGTTGCTGCTGGTCCGGCATCGGGGGTGTTGGCTCGTCCGACATATATACGCTCCTGATCGCGATTTCAGGATCGGAATAGAGCCGGGGCGTAACGCTGCCACAACGCAGATTACCTTGGTCGTCGCACGCCAACCCCCTCCCGGTAATGGTCGGCAGGCAGCCGTTAACATAGGGCACAAACGCAGGTGATTGCGACCGGTCGGCGCGGCCCGCAAGAGGTTCGAAGCCCTTGCAAGGACTGGCCTGTGGACCGGATCATCGAAGCGGATACTGACTTCGCAAAGGACGGTCTCCGTGGCGGATGTGCGTCCGGTCCGAAAGCGCGTTCAGCCAAAGCGGTTCCTGTTGCGGCGTGGAGCGCGTGAGGCGCGTCGATCGCCCGGTCGTCCATCGCGGGCGATCGCTTTGCGATGGGCGCCGGTCGGAGCTTTCGCCTTGCGGGGCGCGCCACGGCCGAACATCGCGGCGCACGCGAAGCGCCGTGGCGCTGGCGGGCCTGCTTGCAGGATGCGCGCCGGCGAGCGTCCTTGCCCCCGAAGGCGCGATCGCTGCCGCCAACCGGACGATCCTGCTCAATTCGCTGACGATCATGCTCGCGATCGTCATTCCCACGATCGTCGCGATCCTTGGTTTCGCCTGGTGGTTCCGCGCCGGCAACACGCGGGCGCAGTTCCGCCCCGAATTCGTCTATTCGGGACGGATCGAGATGATCGTCTGGTCGATACCGATCCTCGTCATCCTGTTTCTCGGCGGCGTCATATGGGTGGGCAGCCATGATCTCGACCCCGAACGGCCGATCCCGTCGCGGGCGCGTCCGCTCGAGGTGCAGGTCGTGTCGCTCGACTGGAAATGGCTGTTCATCTACCCCGGGCAGGGCATGGCGTCGGTGAACAATCTGGTTCTGCCGGTCGGCGTGCCGGTGCGGTTCCGACTGACGTCCGCCAGCGTGATGAACAGCTTCTTCGTGCCCAAACTCGGCTCGCAGATCTACGCCATGAACGGCATGGAAACGCACCTGAACCTGATCGCCGATCGCGCGGCCCGGATGTACGGCCAGTCGGCGCATTTCAGCGGCGACGGCTTCTCCGACATGAACTTCGTCGCCGCAGCGGTGCCGGCGGCGCAGTTCAACGCCTGGGCGGCGCAGGCCCGGCAGCACGGAACGGCGCTGGATGCGCGCGGCTATGCGTGGCTCGCGCGGCAGAGCCAGGGCGTGCGACCTTACACCTATCGCGCGGTCCAGCCCGGCTTGTTCGACGCGATCGTCACGCAACGGCTGGGGCCCGCGCCGGGGCCGCAGCAAGGGCGTGGCGGTAATCCGCACGTTTCCCCCGGCACTCCGGAGACCTGATGATGCTGGGCAAGCTCGACTGGTCGGCGATCCCGATCGACCAGCCCATTCCGCTGATCGCGGCGGCGGTCGTCATGATCGGCATGTTGGGCGTGCTCGGCTGGGTCACGAAGCGCGGTTACTGGCCGTATCTGTGGCGGGAATGGATCACGAGCGTCGATCATAAACGGATCGGCGTTCTCTACACGATGCTCGGCATCCTTATGCTCGTTCGTGGCTTCATCGACGCGATCATGATGCGGACGCAGCAGTCGCTGGCGACCGGCGGCTCCCCGGGGTATCTGCCGCCCGAACATTACGACCAGATCTTCTCGGCGCACGGCACGATCATGATCTTCTTCGGTGCGATGCCGTTTGTGATCGGGCTGATGAACTTCGTCGTGCCGCTGCAACTCGGCGTTCGAGACGTCGCCTTTCCGACGCTCAACTCGGTCAGCTTCTGGCTTACCGCTTCGGGCGCGCTGCTCGTCAACGTCAGCCTGGTAATCGGCGAGTTCGCCCGCACCGGCTGGCTGCCGTATGCACCGCTCAGCGAGACGACCTACTCGCCCGGAGTCGGCGTGGATTATTACCTGTGGGCGATCCAGATATCGGGCGTCGGAACGCTGATGTCCGGCATCAACCTGGTGACGACGATCCTCAAGATCCGTGCCCCCGGCATGTCCTACTTCAGGATGCCGATGTTCTGCTGGACCGCGCTCGGCTCGAACATGCTGATCGTCGCGGCGTTCCCGATCCTGACCGCCACGCTCGCGATGCTGACGCTGGACCGCTACGGCGGCTTCCACTTCTTCACCAACGAAGCGGGTGGCAACATGATGATGTTCGTCAACCTGATCTGGGCTTGGGGCCACCCCGAAGTCTACATCCTGATCCTGCCGGCGTTCGGCATCTTCTCCGAAGTGATCTCGACGTTTTCGGGCAAGCCGTTGTTCGGCTATCGATCGATGGTCGCGGCGACGTTGTTCATCGTGGTGGTGTCGTTCTTCGTCTGGCTGCACCATTTCTTCACGATGGGCGCCGGCGCCGACGTCAACGCGTTCTTCGGTATCGCGACGTCGATCATCGCGGTCGGCACGGGCGTGAAGATCTATAACTGGCTGTTCACCATGTACGGCGGGCGCATCCGCTATCCGACGCCGATGCTGTGGTCGATGGCGTTCCTGGTGATGTTCGTGATCGGCGGCATGACCGGCGTCCTGCTCGCGGTGCCGCCGGCGGATTTCATGCTGCACAATTCGATGTTTCTGGTCGCGCACTTCCACAACGTGATCGTCGGTGGCGTCGTGTTCGGGGCGTTTGCCGGCTATACGTTCTGGTTTCCAAAGGCATTCGGATTCCAGCTCGACGAGCGTTGGGGCAAGATCGCCTTCTGGCCTTCGATCGGCGGTTTCGTCCTGACCTTCGGCGCGCTGTACGTGGTCGGGCTCGAGGGCATGACCCGCCGGTTGCAGCACGTCGAGGTTCAGGAGTGGGTGCCGTGGCTGCACGTCGCGCTGCTCGGCGTCGGCTTCATGATGATCGGTGTGGCGGCGCAGATCGTGCAACTGGTGGTGAGCATCCGCGACCGCGAACGCCTGCGCGACGTCACCGGCGATCCGTGGGACGGCCGCAGCCTGGAATGGTCGACCGCGTCGCCGCCGCCATTCTTCAACTTCGCAGTTCAGCCCGACGTGCATGGCGAGGAGGTGTATTGGGGCATCAAGCAGCGTGCCATCGACGAGCAGCGGCTCGGGCCGGAACCCGAATACGCGCCGATCGAGATGCCGCGCAACACGCCGACCGGGTTCATCACCGCGTTCTTCGCGACGCTGATCGGCTTTGCGCTGATCTGGCATATCTGGTGGCTGGCGGCGCTCGGCTTCGTCGGCGCTTATGCGACGTTCGTGGCATTCGCCTGGCGTGAGGAGGAGGACTATGAGGTCTCGGTAGATGAGGTGGCCAGCTTCGATCGCGCCCGTCGCGCCGCGCGGGCGGCCTGGCTCGCCGAGCGGGACGGGCAGCCGACATGAGCGCTCCCGCAGCGCCGGAGGCTGCGCGCTCCGACCGCCACGATCCCTATGCGCTTGGCCGTGGCGGGCATGGCGGTGGCGGGCACGAGGCTACCGGCCACGGCGAGGGCGGTCCGGCTCCGAAGCGGACCGTCGTCGCTTATGGCTTCTGGATCTATCTGCTGTCCGACATCGTGATGTTCTCGGGCTTTTTCGCCGCTTATGCGGTGCTGTCGGGCGAAACGGCGGGCGGGCCGACCGGCGCGCAGATCTTCGGGCGCGGCCGTGTGGCCATCGAAACGCTGTGCCTTTTGCTGTCGAGCTACACCTGCGGCCTGGGCAGTATCGCGGCTACGCGCGGCAGCCGCCCGGCAACGCTGGGCTGGCTTGCGGCTACCGGCGTGCTCGGCGCGCTGTTTCTCGGCATCGAGCTTCAGGAATTCGCCGAACTCGTCAACGAAGGGGCGGGGCCGCAGCGCAGCGCCTTTCTTAGCAGCTTCTTCGCGCTGGTCGGGTTGCACGGGCTGCATATCGGCGTGGGCCTGTTGTGGCTGGCGACAATGATGGCGCAGATCTGGCTGAAGGGTTTCCGCCCGAACGTTCAGCGGCGGCTGATGTGCTTCAACCTGTTCTGGCACGCGCTCGACATTATCTGGATCGGCGTCTTCTCGATCGTCTATCTGCTGGGGTATCGCGGATGAGCAAGCATGGGCACGACCACGGCGACAGCGCGCCGGGCGACGAGCGGATCAACGCGCACGAGGCGGCGAGTGGTGCGCGCGGTTATACGATCGGGCTGGGCCTTGCGCTGGTGCTGACCGCCTTATCGTTCTGGATCGCGTCGACCGACCTGGTCTGGCAGCCTGCCGTCCCGACCGCGATCATCGTGCTGGCGGTCGCGCAGATGGGCGTCCACCTCGTCTTCTTTCTGCACGTCACGACCGGGCCGGACAACGCCAACAACGTCATCGCGTTGGCGTTCGGCGTGCTGGTCGTACTGCTGGTGATCGGGGGATCGATGTGGATCATGACTCACCTCAATCACAACATGCAGATGACCGCCGATGCCATGAAGATGCGCATGCCCTGACGCGGGCGCACCCGTACCCGCGCGCGCTTCGAACCGCTTGCCACTTCCCGGGTGGCGCGGCATCATGGAACTTGTCGCCCGCCCCGCGTTCTGCTTCGGACATGCCAGCTACGGCTGCGCGTCGGATCTGGAGAGTGTGAATGGCCAAGGGGAGAGTTCCAAGACACGTCGGCTTCATACCCGACGGGAACAGGCGCTGGGCCGCCGGCAGCGGACTCCCCAAACAGGACGGATATGCCCACGGGATCGAACCGGGCCTGCAGTTGTTCGAGCAGTGCAGGCGGCTCGGGATCGAGGAAGCGTCGATCTACTGCTTCACCAAGGACAACACCAAACGACCGGCAGCGCAGCAGGAAAGCTTCGTGCAGGCATCGGTCGCGTTCGCGCATGAGATCGCGGCGCGGGGTGCCGCGGTGCTTGTCGTGGGCGATGAGACCTCGCCCCGGTTCCCGCGCGAACTGCTCGACTTCCGACAACGCCGTGGTGCTGGCATGAAGGTGAACCTGCTGATGAACTACGGCTGGGAATGGGACCTCGCCGGCCTGAAGACCGGCGCGCTGCGATCGCAGGATGTCTCGCGTCTCGACCTGATCGTGCGGTGGGGCGGCGGGCGACGTTTGAGCGGCTTCCTGCCGGTCCAGTCGGTGTATGCGGATTTCTACATCGTCGACGCGTTCTGGCCCGATTTCCAGCCGGAGCATTTCGATGCGGCGCTGGCATGGTTCCGCCAGCAGGATCAGACACTGGGAGGATGAAGGAGGCGGCGGCCCGTTACAGTCCGCTGACCCGTACCGCATCCTTGAACGCCACGGCGAGCAAGACATGCCCTGCCGCGTCGGCGATGTTGATATAACAGGAGAAGCAGAGCGCGCCATTCGCCAGCTCTCCTCCCATGACATCTCTTGCCGCAGTGATGGCTGTTGCACGCGCCGCGCCCAGATCGGGCAGGTCAAGCCCTTCGAGGTCTTCTGTCACAGACCCGCATTGGTCGAGATGAAAGAAATATCGTGCCACAAACCCAACAGCGTTCGAGAGGGAATTTGGTTCAAGCGCGCGAGTACGAATCTGCTTTGCAGAGGAACGCGCTATGCCGCCTGATGAAGATAGGTCGGGTCGAAGTCGGCTATCGACTTGAGCTTGTGCCAGTCGCTGATGCGAATGCTGCGGCCGGTGCGGGCGAAAGCGCCGGCTTCAGTCAATTCGCGCAGCATCCGGTTGACGTGAACGGCCGTGAGCCCGGTCGCGTCGCCGATCTGTTCCTGGCTGAACGGCAGGGCCACTGCTTCCGCCGGAGCGATCCCGAGCGCTTCGCGGCGCTGGACGAACTCACACAGCATATGCGCGATGCGGGTCTTCGCGTCGCGCGCGCCGACGTTCAGCACCCATTCGCGGAAGATCGACGCGTCGATCAACGCATCTCGCGCGAACGCAGCGGCGATGTTCGGACGTGACGTAGCCTGCACCAGCTCGGGGATCGGAATCCAGGCGACCATGGCGGCCGTAATGGTCTGGAGATTGTGGTCGGCACGTGGGAGCAGCGAATGCTGAAGGTCCAGCATGTCGCCGGGCATGTGAAACGAGACGATCTGCCGCTTTCCCGACCGGCTCGTCTTGTGGCGCGCCGCATGGCCGTCGACCAGCAGACAGCACCGCGTCACCGTCTCCCGCTCCTTCACCAGATAACGGTGCGCGGCGACCTGCTCGACGGTGAAAGGCAACGCGGCCAAAGCATCGAGGTCTTCGCTGTTCAACGGTGCCAGACGGTTCAGCTTTCGGAACCAGACATCTGTCATGAGGGCGGCGGGCATCTGATTCTTCCCAAGCGCGGATGCGGAGACGCGATCAAACGTGCGGAACGCGCGTGTCGTTCCGCTGCCGGTACTCAGCGCACCGGGCGCATTGATGCGCATCGCGTTCGATACGCCGAAACGTCGCCGCGTTACGAGCTTGCCGCGCTCCGGCTGGCCTTGGGAAGGGTCGTGTCACCCACGAACGCGCCCTGCGAAACTGGCGTCTGGCTTGGCGCAGCCGTGGCATGGGGAGTGCGGACCATTGTCAAGATCGGTGCCGTGCCATCGACCTTCGCCAACGCCCGCCCGATTGCGCCCGCCACCTCGCGCGCATGGGGAAGGCGGACCATCGTTTCGTGATCGCCCGAGGTGCCGGCCACGGTGAGGCATTTGCCGAGCAGGCGGCCCCAACCGCCGTCGCCGGCCGCGACCCCGGGCCGGACGAGCAACACCGCGCCGTCATACGGCTGCGCGCGATAGCTCCGGCCGGCATGAAGGACCCGTTCGCTCAAGCTGGGCGTGTCGGGGAGGGCTGGAGCGGGACGGTACAGGCTGGTCAGCCAGCGCCGCAACGTGGCCTTGCCGAACGGCGCGCCGCCGGGGCGTTCGGCATCGAGCAGCACTAGCAAGGCGACCTTGCGACCCTCGCGGCGAAGTTGCGCGGCGACCTCGAACGCGACGATGCCCCAGCGGCACCATCCGCCGATGCGATACGGGCCGTCCGGCTGGCTGGCGACGAGCTGGTCGCGCAGCCGCGCGGCGACCGCCTGGATGGTGACCGGCTCGGTTTCGAACGCGGCTTCGTCTTCGATCGACAGGTTCAGCGCCAGCGCCGGCTGCCCGGCCGGAAGCTCGCGCATGACATTGCGCATCAGCGGGCCGGCATCGAGCCACCAGAGCGGCGGACGCTGCCCGCCCGCATTCAGCGGCATCGCCTGCTGTTCGCCGCCGTGCACACCGCAAACGCGCGCCGCCATCGCCGCCAGCGTGGAGGCGCGCATGAGGTCGGTGAGCGACAGTTTCACGCCGAAGGTTTCGTGAATGCGCCGGATCAGACGGACCGTCATCAGCGAATAGCCGCCGAGATCGAAGAAGTCGTCGGCGGGATCGACCCGCTCTATCCCGAGCAGATCGCACCAGATCGCGGCCAGACGGTCGATCGGCAGGTCGCTACCAGCCGCCACCGGCGCAGCGACGTCGCCCGAAAAGGGGGTGGGGAGCGCGGCCCGGTCGATCTTGCCGTTGGGGGTGAGCGGCATGGTGGCGAGCGTCACGATGCGATCGGGAACCATGTAGCTGGGGATCCGGGCGGCGAGTGCGGCCTTGATCTCGCCCGGATGGATCGTTTCGGCGAGGCGCGGCACGACGTAGCCGACCAGCCTCGGTTCCCCGCTGGCATCGTCGCACAGCCGCACCGCGCACCATGCCACTTTCGGATCCTCACCCAGCGCCGCCTCGATATCGCCGAGTTCGATGCGGAAGCCGTTGACCTTCACCTGATCGTCGAACCGGCCGAGGCAGAACAGCGCGCCGTGCGCGTCGATTCGGCCGAGGTCGCCGGTGCGATACACGCGGCTGCCACTGGCGAGGTGGACAAAACGGTCGGCCGTCAGGTCCGGCCGGTTGCGGTAGCCGCGCGCCACACCCGTGCCGCCGATCACGATCTCGCCGGTCTCGCCGTCGGGCAGCAGGTTCAGGTCCTTATCGGCAACCTGGACCGACACGCCGCCCAGTGACCGGCCGACCGGAACGGGTCCGCTGCCGGGGCCAACACGGTACGCCGTCGCCCATACCGTCGCCTCGGTCGGGCCGTAGATGTTCCACAGGTCCGCGCAGCACGGCAGCAGCCGGTCGGCGAGATCGCGCGTCATCGCCTCGCCGCCGGCGAGCACGCGCAACCCGGCATGGCCGGTCCACCCCGATTCGAGCAACGCCCGCCAGAGCGACGGCGTCGCCTGGACGAGATCGGGCCGGTGCAGCGTGAAGGCGGCGGCAAGCCGCTCCGGATCGGCGACGACGTCGAGCGGAACGACCGAGAGCGAACCGCCGACCGCGAACGGCAGGAACATGTCCGGCACCGACAGATCGAAGCTGATGCGGGTGAGCCCCATCATGCGCTGGCCCTCGGCGAACCCCGGCGAGATCGCCATCGTCGTCATCAGCGCGGCAAGCGCGCCATGCTCGATCTCGACGCCTTTCGGGCGACCGGTCGAGCCGGACGTGTAGATCACATAGGCGAGCGTGTCCGCGCGGATGGGGAAGCTGCCGGCCGGCGGGGCGTCTTCCTGATCCTCGACGATCAGCACGGGGATCGCCGTCGGCGGCAGCGCGGCGGAGGCGGCGCGGCTGGCGACGATGATGGCGGGCGCCGCATCCTCAAGCACGTGCGAAAGCCGGGCGGCGGGAAGCGACTGGTCGAGCGGCAGATAGGCGCCGCCGACGCGCAGCACCGCGAGCAGCCAGGCGGGCAGATCGACATCGCGTTCGAGCGCGACGCCGACCAGGCGGTTGTCGCCGCCCAGCCGCGCGGCGATGCGGCCGGCGAAATGCTCGACCCGTGCGGACAGTTGGGCATAGGTGAGGGTGGCTTGCGGTGTCTCGACGGCGAGATGATCGGGAAGGCGTTCGGTGTTGGCGGCGAACATGTCCGTAACGCTGCGCCATCCATCCGGTGACGCGATCGGCGTCCGCAGTCGATCTTCCATAGGCCATCCCTTTGTGCTGACGCGTGTCTCTGATGATGCGGGAAGCGCAGCGGGCGTGACACGGTTGATCGCGCGTATCTTTCGTCTTGTCGTGCGATCGCGTTACGTCTTTTGATAAGTCCGCCATGTGCGCGCGGAGTAGGCCGGTCGCATGACGGCACATAGTCCGGCAGGCACATGGGGCTTGCGATCCGAGGTCACGGCACGCCCGCGGCTTTTCCTCAACGGCAAATTCTACTCGGGCGCGACCAACGGCGTGCACCGGGTGTCCGACCGGCTGCTGCGCGAACTCGACCGGCTGGCGGTGGCGGGCGAGGCCCCGGCCGGTTGGGACATGCGGCTGCTGGTGCCGACCGTGCCGAACTGGGCGCCGCCGTTCGCGGCGATCATGCCGGTGCCGCAGCGCCGCGGGCACAGCCAGTTCTGGGAGCAGGCGCTGCTGCCCTACGCCGCACGCGGCGGCACGCTGGTGAACTTCGCCAATCTCGCGCCGGGGTGGCACCGCGATCAGGTCACGATGGTGCACGATGCGCAGTTCAGGCTGTCTCCGGACAGCTACCCGCGCAAGCTGCGGTGGGGATACCGGGCGCTGGTGGCACGCGGCGCGCACGCGAGCCGCATGGTGTTGACCGTTTCGGACTATGCGCGCGACAGCCTCGCGACGTTCGGCATCGCCGGCCACGACGTGACGCGGGTGTTGCACAACGGCGCCGACCATATCCTCGACACGGCGGCGGACGATGCCGTGCTGCGCGCCAACGGGCTCGTTCCCGGCGGCTATGCGCTGACGTTTGGTTCGGTCGCGCGTTACAAGAACATCGCGATCCTGTTCGAGGCGTTTGGGCGGCGTGAACTGGGTAATGTGCCGCTGGTGGTGATCGGCCCGTCGCGCGAAAAACTGGTCGATGCCGGGCTTCGCCCGCCGGCCGGGGTCGTGTTCGTCGGCGCGGTCGATGATGCGGGGTTGCGCGCGTTGTACGAGGGCGCGCGCTGTCTGCTCTATCCGTCGCGGACCGAAGGGTTCGGCCTGCCGCCGGTCGAGGCGATGATGTGCGGCTGCCCGGTCATCGCGGCGCCGGCCGGCGCGATTCCCGAAGTGTGCCGCGATGCGGTGATCTACGCCGGGATGGACGATGCCGCCGAATGGGCCAGCGCCGTCATCGCGATCGGATCGCCCGATCTGGCGGCGGCAAAGGCGCGCGCCGGACGGGCCCGGGCTTCGGCCTTCACCTGGTCGGCGGCGGGCCTCAAGCTCGCAGCTTTACTGGAAGAGGTGGTGGAACCGACCGGCGCACCGGCTTGACGCTGGGCTGCAAGTCGATGCCGAACTTCTCCGCCGCGAGATCGACGATGCTCGCGGCGTGGCGCTGCGACGACAAAACCGCCTGAAACTCGGTCCAGTCGTCAAGCTCGGGGGCGGGCTCTGCCTGCATCGCGAGCAGCGCGCGCGCCAGATCGCCCGGCACGCCCGGATCGAACGTCGCGCCGCCGCCGAAGCGCTGGACGAGTTCGGCCGAGCCGGCGCGGATCGAGACCAGCACCTTTACGCCGGCCGCCATCGCTTCGGGCACGATCAACCCCCACGTCTCATGCCACAACGACGGCAGCACGACGACCGCGCACGATCGCATCGCCGCCGCCATCTCCGCACGCGGCGCCCAGCGACGGTGTTCGAGCGTGGCATATTGGGCCAGTTGCGGCTCCAGCGTGCCCTCGCCGGCGAACAGCCCGATCAGGCCGACGTTGCCCGCCACGTCGATCAACTCCGCCACACCTTTTTCCGGCTGGAGACGCCCGAAATAGCCGACATCGTAATGCGGCCGCAGCGCGGGCGGCGGCGGCGCGTCGGGCACGGCGAGCGTGTTGTGCACGATCGCGTGCCGCTCGCCGGGCAGCAACGGCGCGGCGGTACGCATCGCGCCCGTCGACAGGTGTAGACACAGCCGTCGATCGGGCGAAGCGCGCACGGTCAGCGTGCGCGCGACATGCCGCAACAGCCGTCCGGCCTTCGCCGCGCGACCCTGCCGATCGCAGTTGGCCGCGACGCAGCGCAGCCCGGCCGGCTGCCGGTCACACGGCCGCGCCTCCTGGAAATCGTAATAGGCGCCATTCGGGCAGGCCCAGAAATGATCGTGCATGTAGATCATCGTCTGGAAGCGATCGAGCAGCCCGAGTGCTGCCGGAGACAGATACCGCGTCCACTGATGCAGGATCACGATCGTCGAATCAGGATCCTCGCCGTCCAGTTCGGCGGCAAGCGCGCGTTTCGCGTCGCGGTGATAGATCATCCGCACCGTATCGAGCGCGCCGCCGCTCCTCAGGTCAGAACCGCCGAGCGCGCTGAACCGGTCTTCCGCGCCGCCTGGCGGAGCGCCGAACCCGGCGACGATCCGCACGTCGACGCCAGCATCGCGCAGCGCACGGTAGCTGTCGTAAACGGCGTGGCCGGCACCGCCGCTCGCGGCGCTTTCGCCGCCGACGTAATCGGAGACGATGACCACCCGGCCCTTACGCATGTGCGGCCATCCCGACCGGCGCGGCCTGTTCGTGGCCGGTGTCGAGCGTGCGGTACAGCGCGAGCAGTTCGCGGTTCATCCGCTCGCCGGTGAACATCGCGGCGAAGCGTTCGCGGCCGGCGCGGCCCATCGCGTGCCAGCCGGCCTTGTCGCGTGCGATGAGCGCGCGCATCAACGCTTCCGGATTGTCGGGCGAGATCAGGAAGCCGGTCTCGCCATCGACGACGATCTCGCGCAGCCCGCCGACCGCGGAGGCGACGACCGCGCGCCCCCCGCGCATCGCCTCGATC
>Ga0265780_10005045_pt1 | contig 16861 bp, 19 predicted proteins | sample P1T30metagenome_FD_192432 | JGI IMG/M metagenome (GOLD analysis project Ga0265780, IMG submission 192432) | Plant litter microbial communities from East Loma Ridge, Irvine, California - P1 T30 | ecosystem: Environmental > Terrestrial > Plant litter > Unclassified | place: USA: California... | reverse complement strand
CCACCTGTCTATCTAAATCGAAGCATAGCCCATGCGACTGAGATGTGATGAGTCCGAAACGCCGTTTTGTTGAAATTGGTGATGAGGAAAAAGGGATACATAAAGCCTTCTCTCATCGAGGTGTCGGGTATCATCTCTTTTCGACCTGCAGTGCTCGGCTCGGCGATAAGGCTAAACCGAGCACTGCTGAGTTTTAAGCATGAAAAGTGCTTTGTACTGCGTTGTCGATACGAACAGCGTAATGGCCAGAACGCTCACTTCTTCTGCTGCGTGTTTGGCGCAGACGAAACGCCAGCACCCGGCACAAGCGTATGCTCGTGGTTATCGCACCGAATCACCTGGCCACCCTCCTCTTGAGAACAAACCAGACTGCCCGTCACCCACTTATCCTCAATAATCTCATCAAGCGTCGCGCGTTTCTTTGGATCAACCTCTAGCATCCTCCCAATGATATGCCTACTTTCACGGGGAAGAAGTCGCAGTAGTCGCCATGGCCCTTTTATGACTTCCGGCGTCTGTAACTTTGTGGACGCGGTTGATCCACGATGATCATCGTGTGGCAGGTCGGTAGCTGATTTCGAGGGCCCAGTTATTCTTGGTCCGTCGTTTGGAGGAGACACGAAGAGTTTATATGAGTTGTCTGAGATTCGAGGGGCCTTCCATGGGAAACGGCGTAGGGTCATGCAGCAGAAGATGATGGCGAGGGACCAGATGTCGGTGGGTTGCGGGTCGTACTTGGAGAGATCGTATACTTCAGGAGCCAGGTATGGATCTGAGCCTACGATGCCTGAATGGTGTTAGTTGTGGGAACTAAAGTGAAAGCTGGAGTGAGCCTACCACTAGCAAGTACGAGCTCGTCCTCGAAAGGATACCTGAAAACAGCTGCACTTCCAAAGTCGATGATCTTCATGATACCATGCTCATTCACGACGACGTTGTCCAACTTCATATCGCGATGTGCGAGACCCATGTTGTGGAGGTAGGTCATGCCATTCAGGATCTGAAGCGTGCAGCACGCGACTTCCTCGCGGCTCATTTTGCCAGTCATGACGATGGCAAAGAGGTCGTATGGAGCGTATTCCATAACAACAAAATAGCTGCCCTTCTCGGTGATCAGATCCATGGTCTCGATGATGTTGCCGTGATGCAGTGTTGAGCCAACACAGAACTCGGCGGTGACTTTCTTGTTGTAGTCCTTCTCAGACTCGTATGAGTGCCTCGCCCGGAACTGCTTCACGGCAAACGTCGTCCCATCGCTGCTCCGCTTCATCAGTCGCACTGAGCCCCCCGCACCAGAGCCTAAGACCTTTCCGAACTTGCCATATTTGCTTTGCAGGCCGTGATCGTCGGCGAACGGAACGTGCAGTGAACCACCACCTGTCAATGGTGGGGTCATGGTGCCTGACTTGCCCGACTTTTCACGCTTTGCAGATGCGGGAGACTCTTTGCGCTTCTCTTTGTCCTTGTCCTTGCTTCTGTGTCCAATCTTGAAGAAGCGCTTGAGCTCGGACATGGATCCATGGCCGTGCTTGTTGTGGGCAGCAGCTTTCGTTGAGTCGGCGCCTGAGTCGCCAGAATTGTGACGATTGCCGAAGAAGCTCGATCTCTTCGAATCGTCCTTCTCCGACACTCCATTTTTCGAGCGCGGCAGCATGCTGGTGGATGACGATGCTGACTGTCGGCCGTCGGGGCCACCGAAAATGTACCGAGCTTCGACCGTGTCCAGGTTCCGGCCTTGAGCTGCACGCTTGGAGCGTGTATATGGATTTTCTCCTGCGGGCGTTTGAGGTCGACTGCCCGAGGCAGGCGTAGAATTGCCCGGACTTCGCTCTCCGCCGGATCCGGATGGACTGACATCTCTCGATACGGGTAGAGAGTCGCCAGCAGACGCAGATGTTGGGCGCGGTTTTGGCGAGTCTCGTGGCGAGCGCGGAACAGCGAGCGAGTGCTGGCTTTCTACATGCGAATCCAAAGACGTCGGCGGCGGCTCGTGAGGGGGCGAGACCTGGGGCGTCATCATAGCGGCGTCGCTCAGATGCTTCCTGTGGTCGCCGGCATCGGTCTTGTCTTCCCGCGACGATGTGCCCGCGGGTGTCAGAGGTGGTGAGTGCATGGCAGAAGGCGAGTTGGTGCCGAGGGACGCTCGATGGTAGTCGTGCCCGGAGGTGGTGCGTGATGCAGGCGACGGAGAGGCAGCCTTGAGTGTGCATGTTAGCTGAGGTGTCCCAATTGCTGCTGAGTCTGACTGTCTCTGCTTACTCGAGATGGCGGAAGCGAGACGGGCTCGAAGGAAAAGTTCTCCATGCGCCGAGCCTGGCAGCGCGACTTCTGCAGCGTCACCGAGAGGTTTCGCAGCTCCTCCTCTGCCTGGACGCTCAATGGCCCCTCCCGGGCGTCTTTGCCTGACCCCGTGATCTCCGCCATGCGCTCCACGGCCTTCTCGGGCTCGATCTCTTCGTGGACGTCGCTGAAGCGCACCGAGGGCACTGAGTCCTGGGCGGGGGCGGGGGACGCCATCCTGTATGGGATGCGATATGGGTGATTTGTATGGTAGGTGGGGTGAGGAAGCAGCAGTCACGATCGGATGACGCTGCGCACTGCTAGCTGGTCTAGCTTATTCACTTGAGCGAGGTGATCGACGCAGCCTGTCTAGCTTCGTTGCGAGGGCGGCGGAGGGGTCGGACAGCGAATTGGAGGCAGCTTTCTCTCTACAGAAGGAGGACCGCTGTGATTTGTGATGGTCTGGCGTCTAGCTACAAAGCATCCAAGCTCGTCGTCATCCACTCCAGCGAACAGATACCCCGCCGTGCTTGCTTACACGTCGCGTACAGAGGCGGAAGGGTCGGATGGTCTGCCGGGAGGATGTCTGGGGAGTGTCGACTGCGAGGCTGTCTTTGACGGGGAGCAGTTGGCGAGGAATGCGAGGGCAGAGGATTTGCAGTGCGGTCTTGGTCCCTTCATGATTGCTTGTCAAGCCCCTCCGGTCGATCAAAGTCGAGACGAGACGGCGCGGATAACTCGGAGTTTCCGCTTCGAGGTAGCGCCGATGCACTTTCCCGCGCATCATCATCGCATCTCTGACGGCATACCGTGCTACAGTTGAGCCTCAACCACCGCCCCAACGCCCTTAGCCGCGCTGCCACACATCACACGACGCTCCTACACTGCCTGGCTGCATTGATCTGTCTCCAAACACCAGGAATCCCTTCCGACCGCACCTCCTACGCCATCCGCTTCACCTTCTGTCATCCCACGGGACATCTCGGACTTGTTGGGCGCAGGAATTTTTCAAGAGTTTTCCTCCGTCTCGCGCCTCCCGCTGGTGCCTTGTACTCACAGTCTCTTTTTGGATAGTGCCACGACGTACCCACAAAATGTTCAGTTGGGCAAAGTCGGCGTAAGTGCACCACATCCACGTGCTGGCGCGACTGTGGCACCGCTGGCGTGACGCGTTTATGTGTTTGATGTTGACATGTTCGTAGAATGGCTGCCGTCGCGGGCACGCAGGAGCCCGTATACGGCCCAGAAGCCATCCAGCCTGTGGGCAAGAAGGGCGGGGAGCCTGCATACACCGAGCTGGCTAAGAAGAACCTGCGATGGGCCACCCTTGACTACACCAACGTCGAGTCGCAGACCTTCTACCTATTCACCGACGAGGGCCGCGTCGGCTTCCTGCAGCTCATATACAGCAACGTAGCGTAGGCCAGGTCTCTACTCCGAGTTGCTTACATTCATTAACAACACACAGCGGCTTGCGCGTGACCGTCCAGTTCAGCGTCAGGCTCTGGAAACCGAACAATGAGCAGCCCGCGCTGTGGGCCACCAACCCCCTCAGCAACTACGGCTTCGACGAGGAGCAGTACTCGTTTTTCGCTGACGGCGTCTCTATCGAGCTCTCCGAAGACGGCACCGTCTACACACTCAAGTCGGCGGTCAACGACAACGCCATGGTCAACGTGAAGTTTGCAAAGGCTGCGCCGGGCTTCATGGGCGGAAAGGACGGCACAAGCAACTACGGCACAGATCCCAAGGCGCCATGGGGGTCCATGCACCACCACTTCTGGCCCAGAGCCAAGGTGGAGGGCAGCATTATCACAAAGGAGGGCGAGATCAACGTGAATGGTCGAGGCATGTTTAGCCACGCCTTGCAGGGGATGAAGCCGCATCACGCTGGTGAGTGTTAGAGATTGTTCTGGCGAATACCTAAGCTGACCGAGATAGCTGCACGCTGGAACTTTGTTAACTTCCAGTCACCTTCCTACTCCGCCATCCTGATGGAGTTCACCACGCCCGCATCGTACGGCTCGACCATTGTGCGAGTCAGTGGTGTTGCGACCGACGGCAAGCTGCTCACTGCTGGCATCGGCGGCGACGTCAAGCACACTGCCACGAAGCAGGACTCGGATAACGACTGGCCAGAGCCGACCTCTGCATCTTACCACTGGACTGGCAAGACAGCAGACGGTCAGGAATTCACGGCAGAGTTGGAAGGTGCGCTCGGCACAAAGTACGACCGTGTCGATGTCATGGCGGAAGTACCGGGTTTCATCAAAACCATCGTCGCGAGCGCAGCCGGCACGAGACCGTACATCTACCAGTACGCGCCGAAAATGACCATCAAGGTAAAGGTGGGAGACGAGGTCAAGGAGGAGGAAGGCACGCTATTTACGGAAGCGACATTCATCTCTTAGTCATTTGGATACAACTCATTACGAATACCCTAGCACTAATAGCCTACTTCTCAGGACTGGCACCTGAAATTAATGAATAAAGTTGTTTGCGACCTATCGTCTGAAAGCGGCACCTCGCTCCTCGGCATCCAAAGCGACAAATCGCGGTGGCCTCACACTACGAAATGCATGCTCGTTTCGCCTCTTCACCTTCGCTCACCTCTCATCTCACAAAACATTACCCCGCACCTGCCCAGCCTGTCTATCTTCACATGACACCGCGCATACACAAACGCGTCGACGCGCCCATTTAACGTTACACAACAAGGCTCGTGCCTCTTACATCACACTCGGCGCCTCAGCCTCGGCCTCTGCTACTACACAAAAGCAACACACAACACACTATCGCATATCATGGTAAATGAGCGACCGCGACAATTCGGTGGGGTGAACCGGTTCGCCGCCCCTTCGCGACCAGGTTTTGCGCGACCGCCTGCATCCAGCAGCAGCACGATTGGTGCGTCGCCTGCACAGTCCCGAGCGCAGGAATTGGGACTCGGGCTTGGGAAGGGCAGTGGTGGGTTGGGTAAGGGGAAGAGCTTGAAGAGGCATATGTGAGTTTTAGAGGTGTGTGCGTGTGATTTGGACTGATATGAGAACAGGAAGATACAGCGCGATACGATTTATGGTGTGACGAAGGGAGATATTCGGTAAGTCATGGACTTGCCACGTTGTTTGGGGTTGCACGGACGGTTGATGCGAGCTAGTCGAACTGCCTCGCATATTCACGTGTATTCTGGTATAGACAGTGGACAGTACTGACAGCGTTTTCAGACGACTAGCCCGCCGCGGCGGCGTGAAACGAATTGCAGCAACGATTTACGATGACGTTCGGCAAGCGCTTAAGGACCGCCTGGCTGCTGTGAGTCGAATGTGCCATTTCTTTGAGTCGAAGCTGATATTATGTAGATTCTGAAGGATGCGATCGCAGTTGTCGAGCTGACGGGACGTAAGACAGTCAGTGTCACTGATGTGATCTTCGTTCTGAATCGCGTGAGTGTCTATATCTATCTTGGGTGTTTGGGTGAAGACAGGACTAACATGTGCAACAGCAAGGAAGGCAGCTTTACGGCTTTGATCCGTCGTTCACTGGTTCTCGCCGCTGATTGCCAGCACACATCTCTACGGCAGATGCTACGCTCGCAAACGCGACGGAAACTGATAGTATGACTACAGCTCCAATCTCTGCTGGGCTCGCCCTCTTATCTGGACTGCGCTCATTCGGCGTTGGAGGTGGGAAAGGCGTTCTGATTTCAAGCTCGTTGTATGTACGAAGGTGCTTGTATTTACTGTGTCCACCTTCAGGACACATTGGACGCCGAATTCGGTAACATGGAGATACGATGTTCTTCGCATCAGCTTGTCTGGTCTGAAATCTGTACAGATGTAAGGGGAGCGAATCTGTAGCTCATCATGCCATGATACCCATACCCATTACTCAACAGCTGAATAAGACCTTGACTGATGGTCGTGCGCGACAACTCGTTTCTTCCTCGCAGTGATCGTAACAATTGGCACACACCAAATCCAACCTACCATCTCCCAACAACGCCCTTTACCCTCCTCATCCCCTTATCCCAACCCACCTTGACGTCCTCATCAGCAACATCCCTCACCTTCCTACACGCCTCATCCAACGCTTCCAAAAACGCCGTCGCCTCCTCCTTCAAACCCTTCACATCCCTCCCCCTCGTCCACGCCCTTTCCACACACGTCTTACCCAACACCCCCACCACATCACTCAGAAACACCCACAGCGCATCCGCAGCAGTATTTTTCAACCACCCCCACAACCTACCCGAATCTCCAACATCAAACTCCCATCGCCACCGCATGCACCTCCCCGCGGCAGATTGCCACAGATTCATCAACCGGCAAAACGCCGAGAATTGGAACCTATGCGCCAACGTATCCAAAACGTATAAATTCCCCCACGGCGCACATACATTCCAGTGCTGTTGGACAGGGGCGTCGAGGAACCAGTTTCTACCCGCGTATCTGAATGCGTTGCGCAGCTGCACGTCGATGCGTAACGTGAGATGTTGGTTGCGGGACAGGAGCGCGCGGTGTGGGCGGGGCAGCATGTTGATAAAGCGCGTCGTGGGCGCAATGTCGATGTTGAGAATGGCGAAGCTGAATGGCGTGTGTACGTAGTATTCGTATGCGGCTTCGATGCGGATGGCGCGGCAGATGTGCAGGATGTGTGGCCAGACGTAGCATGTATTTTTGAGGCGCGAGTGGGGTATACATGTGACGGTGCTTGGTAGGATGTATTGGTAGATGAGGGTTCGAAGTTCGGAGGGGAGTAGGGCGATGGGGGATGGGGAGTCAGGATGGATTGGCTTGATGGGGTAGAGGGTTGAGTTGTAGGTTATGGATTGGCGTTGTTTTGATGTAAGGGTTGAGGGACGGTGTAGTCTCTTTTTGGGTGTTGTTGGGTCTGCCTTTGCGGATTCATGAGAGGGAGATGAGGCTGCTAGGCTGGTTTTTAGGCGGGATGAAGTGGTGGCGCGGGCGTAGGACGGGGGAGCCATCTTTCAGTTGGTAGTGAAAGTAGAACAGAGATTCAGCTACATTCTAGACTTGTGATGTTGCGATGGTATTTGGATATTTGCTTCGTAACGGAAGTTGGTGCCGAGCACGTGAACACGCGAATGTGGGGTCGCGTCATCGCTCTTTCCTCTTTCGATCCTGCATCTCTCGACAGCAAAACCACGACTCCGGACTCAATGCCCACCTTGAACCGGAACGATGGCGGACGACATGGAGGTTACGCAGTCGTCTCCGCGCGGCACGAAGCGGAAAGGCGACGATAGCATTGCACTTCCAGCGCCACGGCGGATCAAGGCTCTTGCGCAAGATGTTGTGAACAAAATTGCGGCAGGAGAGATTATCGTCGCGCCCGTGCACGCGCTGAAAGAGCTGATTGAGAATGCTGTGGATGCAGGGTCGACGGCCTTGGAAGTTGTGGTCAAGGATGGCGGCTTGAAGTTGCTCCAGATCACGGACAATGGCCACGGAATCGATGTAAGTATTACAACACCGTTGATGTCCCGTCTAATGGACGCAGAAAGAAGACATGCCGATTCTGTGCGAGCGCTTCACGACTTCAAAGCTCAAGGCTTTTGAGGATCTGACGTCCATCGGCACTTATGGCTTCCGCGGCGAGGCATTGGCGAGTATCAGTCACATTGCTCACCTCAGAGTCAAAACGAGAACGGATAAGTCGAGCTGCGCCTGGGAAGCTCACTACGCGGACGGGAGACTGGCGAGCGCGAAGCCGGGTCAGAGCGCCGAACCCAAGCCCAAGGCCGGACGGCCGGGCACACAGATCACAGTCGAAGACCTCTTCTACAATGTGCCGTCCCGTCGTCGGGCATTTCGATCATCGAGCGAGGAGTATGCCAAGATCCTGGAGCTTGTCGGAAAATACGCTGTACATTGCGTTGGCGTGTCATTCACTTGCAAGAAAGCAGGCGACAACGCAGGTAGCAGTGTGTCTGTACCTGCGACCGCAACCATCAAAGACCGCATTCGACAGCTACATGGCAGTGCGGTCGCAAATGAGCTGGTTCCTCTTCAGACCGAAGACAAGAATTGGGGTTTCAAATGTGAGGGCTGGGTCAGCAGTGCGAACTATAGTGCGAAGCGTACGGGTATGCTGCTGTTCATCAACCACCGCTCAGTCGAATCGGCAGTGATCAAGAAGAGCGTTGAGCAGACATATGCTACCTTCTTGCCAAAAGGTGGCCATCCCTTCTTCTATATCAGCCTGGAGATCGAACCAGCGCGAGTCGATGTCAATGTCCATCCAACCAAGCGCGAGGTACACTTCCTCAACGAGGACGAGATCGTGGCTATGATATGCGACGAGATGCGGACCAGCTTGAGCAAAGTCGATACCAGCAGGTCGTTCATGACGCAGTCACTTCTTCCTAATACCAATGTGCCGTTCGCGACGCCAATGAAGCCGACAGCTCCTGCATCGACGACTCCTACTACAGAGGAGCCATCAGATCGCAGTGTTTCGAGAGCTCCCAGAACAGCAGCCAGAAAGCCGAACGAGAACAATCTTGTGCGCACAGACGCGTCAGCCCGCAAGATCACGTCAATGTTGCAACCGCAGCGCTCTGTGGACGAGCCCGCAGCCGAGGATGAAGAGATGGAGTACGAGTTCACCGAGAAAGAGCCCATGGCCTGTCGCCTCACCTCAATCAAGGAACTCCGTACCGAGGTCCGCGATGCTATGCACAACGAGCTTACAGACATAATCTCCACCCACACCTTCGTCGGTCTCGTTGACGAAGAGAAGCGTGTCGCAGCTATACAGGGTGGAGTGAAGCTCTTCCTCGTCGACTACGGCATGTTATGTAACGAGTACTTCTACCAAGTCGGTCTTACCGACTTCGCGAACTTCGGAGCGATACGCTTCAATCCTCCACTACCCCTCGAAGACCTACTCAAGATTGGTGCTGAGCAGGAGCGGAACAACGCAGGCGATGCAGCAGACGAGGTAGATTGGGACGAAGTTGTGGAAAGCGTCAGGGAGGTCTTGATCAGCAGAGCCGCTCTGCTGCTTGAGTACTTCTCCATGGAAATCACGGAGCAGGGTGAGCTATGCTCGATACCATTGCTGATGAAAGGCTATACCCCGTCCATGGCCAAGTTACCGCAGTTCCTGCTACGTCTTGGTCCACACGTCAACTGGAACGACGAGAAAGACTGCTTTCGGACACTGCTTCGCGAGCTTGCGTCGTTTTATGTACCGGAAGCTTTGCCGCTGCCGCCATCTGCGTCGACGGAGGGTAGTGGCAAGGGGAAGCAGAAGGTGGTGGAGGAAGATGCAGAGATTGAGGCGAGGAGAGAAAAGGTTCAGAAGGCTGTTGAGCATGCAATCTTCCCTGCGTGCAAGGCGAGGCTGGTGGCTACGAAGGGCTTACTCAAGGGCGTGATGGAGATTGCCAACCTGAAGGGACTATATCGGGTGTTTGAGAGGTGCTGAGGCGATTCGCCGTGCAGTGTGAATTGCGATGGGCCGGCAGAGACAGCTCTATACCATGGACCAAACATACATAACGTTACCTGACTAAATCTACCACTTATGCATCGCCGCATACTTCTGCTTGACAGCCTCCACAATCTTCCTCACCTCTCCTGCATCCAGCTTCTCCTTCCGATCCGGCGTATACAGCCCATTGACCTCTTGTTCAATGTCCGTCAGCTGCGTGTAGACGAAGCCACAGATATGTCCTACATCCACAGTGCCCATCATCATCTTCTTAATGCGCTTCAGTAAGTCCTTTGGGTCCGTTGCCGTGGTGTAGCCCCAATCTCGATCTCCACTGTCTTCAGTTGTCGAACGCGCAATGTTGACGCCGCCGAACTCGGTGCAAAGAATAGGCGCATTAGGCTTTTGCGATGAGCCTGGATCATCGGCCAAAGATGATACGAACAGCGGTCGACCTCCATGCTCGCCCAGAATACCATCTAGGCTCTTACACGTCTCCGTTAACTCGTCGCCATCGGCGTAATCGTGAAACGTCGTCAAATCAGTCTGTACATGCTCCCAGCCACAATTATCGTTGACCGGCCGTGTCGGATCCAGCGTCTTAGTAGCATAGTACAAGCTCCGAATATGATTGCGCTGCTGCACACTCCCCTTCAGATCCGTATACGCCCAGCTCTCGTTCACAGGCGTCCACGCAACGACGCTGGGATGATTAATATCCCGCATAACAGCCTCGCGCCACTCCTGGTCGAAGCGCTCGACATATGCTGCGCTGAAGGCATATGCGTTCGCCATCTCGCCCCAAACTAGGAAGCCGAGTCGATCGGCCCAGTACAAGAAGCGTGGGTCTTCGACTTTCTGGTGCTTTCGGCAGCCATTGAAGCCCATGCGTTTGCTGAGTTCGATGTCGGTTCTCAGGGCTTCGGAGGACGGGGGTGTCATGAATGTTTCTGGCCAGTAGCCTTGGTCGAGGAAGAGGGCTTGGAAGTAGGGGCGGTTGTTGAGACGCAGGGTGCCGTCGTTGTTGGACCAGGAGAGGGAACGCATGCCGGTTGTTGTGTGGATGGTGTCGATGGGAGTTTCGTGGCTGGAGTCAAAGAGGCGGATCGTTATGTTATAGAGGGTGGGATGTTCGGGAGACCAGAGGGCTATGCCATTGTGCCAGCAGTCAGGGTCGGTTGATTCGACATTGGCGGCCGTGACGGAGTCTTGTTGAGATTGAGAAAGACGCATGTTGGCTTCGAAGGAGACGGTATCAGAGTCATGTGGCAGTTCTATCTTGTCAGTCTTACTAACCGCAATTCCTTTTAGACTGGCTTCTAGCTCCGCACTGAAGGCGTGTCCAGCTAGGCGCGATAGTATCTTGATGCTGGCGTGCAGCTTTCCGCTCTCGACATCGTTGCTTCTCAGTACAGTTCCAGAGCTAGCATCACCGATCCTTGTCGGTGGCACGCTCTCAAGCCAGATATCTTGCCAAATGCCTCCACTGGGCGTGTAGAAGATGCTCTCAGGCTAATCCGTAGCATCAGCATGTATCATGATGCGAGACAGAAAACATACCTGTGCTTTCCAATACTGCTTGCCTCGTGGTTGTGTCAGATCATGTGCAGAGTCGAACACGCGAACAGTGAGTCGATGCGCTTCACCAGCTATGAATGCATTGGTGATGTCGATATCGAAGGGTACATGACCTCCGCGATGACCGCCAAAGAAGTTGCCATCTACCCAGACCTTTGCTTCGTAGTCGACAGCTCCAAAGCGAAGTAGGACGCGATTACTGGGCGACTTTCGATCTACCTGTCGCGGATCCTGGATCGTTCTCTCGTACCACATCACCTCGTGGACACCCTTCTCGTTGATACCAGACGCGGGACATTGGAACACATAGGGTACCTGTATCTCTCGCCTCTTGTTCACGACCGCTTCGCCTCTTTGAAATACGTTGCCCTGCAGCAGATCTTGGGTTCCAGATGCGATCTTGGCTACAATATCCTCGCCTCCGGTGTTCGTGCTGTTGGTGTTCAAGGGGTTGATCCTGATTTCTTCTGGAAGCCCGTGAATATGCCAATCTTCAGATGATCCGACATCATTATCATCGAAAAGGAAACTCCAGGGACCGTTCAGGGATTGCCATGTGAGGTCACCGCGGACGAAGTCTGGGCGGGGATATTCGTTGTTATTCATAGCTTGTTTTGACGCTTGTGCAAGATGTTTGCAGAGACCGTGCGGATGAAAGCTAAGTAAGTTAAGTTAGGTGAAATATCAGTTGTGCTTGCGAACACTTGTCTTGCGACTCCTGGTGGGGAAAGACTGGGTCGCACGCTGGCTAGTCCGAGACTGTGCTAGCCGTTTCCTGTCAATACATGTCGATCACTCCTGCCGTGACCAATACTTCTCCACGACGCGACGTCGACACTTGATTTTGTCTTCATACTTACATCCTGATTTTATCTTACTTATGGCAAGGATGACTCATGTGGCGCAAAGCTGAATGACCATTGAGCACCAGCACGCTTTGATCGAGCTGCTTCTGACAATGGTGACCATAGTCACGCCCGTTCGCGCTATCCTGCATCGCGGGTTGGAGCCAGGTACACAATATAGCCAGGAAGATACCTAGAACAGTATGCAGAAAATGATAGGAAATACTGAAGACTCAGGCTGATATGTTTCAACAAGCAATTTGGGGCAGACATTTGCGAAGTGTAAGTGCCCGATGTATTCCATGTTCTTGAAGCCAATTGACTCGATCGGTGTAGTGAATCATCTTTCCATATCTCCAAAATCTCTCATCTTTCAATCGTTTTCTTTTCTCCAGTCCTTCCTATGTCACCGCTACATTTCGCTGCGGTGCCCTCTTTCACACAATCGGTACTCTCGTTGCGTTTGGTGCGGGTGCTGGTGTCCTGGAAGCTACATGGGCCTCTCAAGTAGACGTAAGAGCCGTCATTCTGAACGTAGTAGCCTGCAGGTACAGCCCAGGGGTTCTGCGGCATGACAGTTGACTCACCTGACTCTTAGTTCAGTGTGATCTTACTAAAGTTAGGGTATCAGAATAAGGGATACATACGAGCCTGTAAGAACGTTACAAAGATTTTGAGGCTCTTGCCATCCTGAACACATCTCGAGAAGTCGGACATGCTGTACATGGGAGGAAGGACACGGTGTGATTGTTTCGCTCAGGCTTTGTTGATGAAGCGAGAAAGACATTGGCTTTAATGCTGCTGCCACATCGTCGCTTTTTCTTTCCTTAAGAACCACCTAGGCATGAAGACAGCGTCAGAAACGGGGGTCTCAACTTAACATTGGGGTCTCCGTGTGTGTCGTTATCGTCAGGCATCAACGACAGCTATATCACTATCTTCCGTCATGAACCAGAGGCGGATGACTGTACAGCCGCCCCAAGAGGGTCTCTTTCAGGCAGTGTTGGTCGACTAGCCATATCAGCTACTTCAAAACGACTTGGGGGAGAGAAGTCCATTGGAAATAATGATCAACAACCAATCGTGAGAATTACAGGATGCTTCCACGAAAACACGCGAGACCCCAGAGGCAGCGGTCAAATCTTCGAACAGGAAGGCGGCGAAGCAGCTTCGGGGTCGGGGCGCCAACGGTCGGGGCGCATCTCTCCAAATCTGCCTGGACTCTTCGGCTGGGTCCTCTACAATGGGCTCAGCTGGCACGCCGCATCGGGAAGGGGGCCTCTTTGACCCTTGCTTTTGCAAATGTCAAGCCTATCAGATGCCTGAACACTGATTTACGAGTGAGGCGTACTGCAGAAGAAGGACAGGTAAGGTTCGCTTGCGTTGACGCCACCAAAGAGACCCCTCCACGGAACGAACGCGGACAGCACGGTCAGCCTGATTGAATGACCAGATTTAAGACTCGACGTCTCACGCGTCAGTAAACTCGAAAGTCGCACAACCAACCTTCATCAGCAGCTTGAACGCATCTTTTCACCTCGAATCAAGCCCGTGAGGGCTAGACTATTTTGCGCTTCTCGACCTCCGAGATTTGCTTTGGGCACCTCTTCCCTCACAGAATCTGGCACACATCCTACTGCTGGGTTTGTTTCTCGCCTCAAGGGATGAGATAAAGTCTAACATTATTTCCAAACAGTGGCTGCTTAATTCGACGTAGCGCGAGGCTAACAACCTCGCGCTGCCCCAATTTCAGCAGACCAATATGATCATCTAAACTATTTTCTCGAGCTCTGCCCACTAAAGAACGAATACTGGCCTAACTGCACGATCTTTCGCGACTGGTTTTCGGACGAAGCAATGGAACAGAGCAATACTGGTCTCGATTCCGTCGATATCTCGGCACTGACAACGGACACCACCCTGAAGCTTATGTCTTCTACAGTCCATCAATGCTTCGATGGCTCGCCTTGGAAATGTACCTCGTCTTCTGATAATACGTCGCCAAATCTCTCAGTCTCACCATCCGTCATGCCGCTGACCGCTACCTCGTCCCGGATCCCTTCTACCGGAAGTGACTCAGACAGGTGCGTCAAATTTCTGAAATCTTTGCAGTTACAAGCTAACGGAGTAACCACAACAGTGGTGAGCGCTCTCAAGGGACATACAGTTGTGACAAATGCCCCCGGACCTACAAGCATCCCAAGTCGCGTCGCGAGCACAGACAAAGTATACACGAGAAGCGACGCTACCAGTGTGACTTTGCTGGGTGCCAAAAGAGTGTAGCACAGAAGAAAAACCTGAAGAGGCACAGAGAGGTCAAACACGGACTGTTTGCAGATTCACCCCATCAAGTCCCCTCGCTCGTCCGAACCAGCTAACTTCCAGCCGTTTTCGATCGCATTGTCCTGTCATCAGCAGGCTAGTCATCGTCTTTAGTGGGACCCACAAACTATAACCACGATCTTTCACCGATACGTCTTCCAATAGACTACCACGCTCTTTCGTCAACCTCAATACGTGTGCGTCACTCTGGTTATCAAGAGCGCAGAATTTTACTCGATACGTTGCTCGTCTGGCATTGTAAAATCTTGGGCTCCGGCCGCGGGAAGCTTGCATGTCGATTCCACTCATTAGGCGACACCCTCAACCCTCAGAGCTCGAGTGTTATGATGATCCGGTGCGTTCACGTTGCAACCACCTTTTACGTGTCTCATTTTCCAGAACATACGTTGCATTTATCAATACGTTAGTGAGTCAGGATGATGAAGAGGAAGAGAGATAGCCGTAGAGGGGTAAAGGTGAAGGTACCTAGGTAGAGGCGGGGAGCTGAAGGTAGGGCGGGGAGCTGGAGAACACCCCGCTAGCCCCACACGTGCTCCCGAATTTCACACCTGCTAGGCACCTGCACTGCCAAAACTCGCCGTTGCACAAACAAAAGCGCACATCAATATCTCGACTGCCAAGATGGTATATTACTTCAAGTCAAACACCACATCGCCAGCGGCCTTCATCTACGTCGGCAAAGACAAGGTCGAAAGTGCGTATTTTCAAGTCGCGCAACATACCCGCTTCATACATATGATTCGCAAGACCGCTGACAAAACTTGCAGACGAAGAGCTCATCAGTCATGGCTGGAATGAGGATGTATGGTTCCACGCCGACAATCTTTCCTCTGCGCATATCTACGTGCGCCTGCCAGAAGGCGAGGACTGGGAAAAGATGACCAAGGAGCTACTTATCGACTGCGCACAGTTGACCAAGGCGAACAGTATCGAGGGCAACAAGAAGGACAACGTCACGATTGTTTACACGCCGTGGTCGAACTTGAAGAAGGATGGGAGTATGGCGGTGGGTCAGGTTGGGTTCAAGGATCAGCGGAAGGTGAGTAATGCAGTTTTGATGTAACAATGTTCGATTGAGTGAGTCGGCTAAATATATTGGTAGGTCAAGCGCATACATGTTGAGAAGAGGGAGAACCCTATCGTCAACCGCCTCAACAAGACCAAGGAGGAGAAGTACCCCGATTTGCGAGAAGAGAAGGAGGCGAGGCTCAAGGAGCTGGGGCGCCGTGACCGCGACGCTCAGCAAATACGGGTATGTTCTCGACCTTCATTTGCGCCATCTACGCCCATATGCAATCTGCAACTATGTTCTTGGTTTCCAGCAATCTTGCGTCTTAGTCATACTCGTGCTGACACTTTGTAGCGGAAAGAAGAAGCTCGAGTGGCCAAGGAGCGAAAGGAGCTCGCGTGGCGGAGAGACCATGCCTACGACGACATGATGACCGAGGACAATATCGCCGAGTCCAGCAACCAGGACCGCGATGAGGACTTCTTGGATGACTTCATGTAGGCTAAATCTACAGGAGACCAGTGAGTCTCACTATAGAGGGGTGACAACAGTCCCGGCTAGAAAGGCCCTGTCCTTCTACGTCTTTTGTACATAGCGAACGGCGTTGGGAACACGCTCCAGTGTGTGAGCATGGATTCGACTCAATTGGGGTCGCGGACGGTCATGGACGGAAGGCACAAGCCCATGCTTTCATTCAGCATGCGGATGTTATGGTTGAATGTGTCGTATGCAGTGGTTCTTATTTCGAGCTCGTCGCGAGTGCTCAAAGCTGTCAGCAAGAAGAGTCTCCTGAGCGGTGCTGAATGCACTCACAGGACACGACCTTTTGGCTTTGCACGGCCCCCTTTTTCCTGAACCCACCAGACATGCAATAGGGTCTTGACAATCCTGTGCTCTAAGCCATTCTCTTTGGTCGCGTACTGGAGGAATTCAAGCGTGTTCTCGACTCTCTTCGGCTCCAGGTCGGCGGCGTGGCTTTTACGGAAGGCAAGGCGCAAGCGGTCGCGCAGTGTGTAGCGGGCGGGCTTTGAGAACTGCACAGCCCTCAGACCATGGCGGTAGAGATGCCTGTATGCGTGAATGACTGCTTCGTTCGCCATTTGTCGCAGAGCGTGAAGGTCGCGGCATTGGCCTGGTATGATTGGACGATTTGCGGCCCGGATTAATGGCTGGGCCGCGTTTTAGCGTCGCCCTCCATGTGCCACTTTCACGGCTGCTCTCCCACTTCACCTCACATCACCGCCCCGCATGTTCGCTCCACCGCGACTGGGGCTCGTAGGCTTTTGATAGGCATTTCTCGCATCTGCACTTTCCTTTCAACAAGTACTGCACTGTCCTTTTGAACACT
>Ga0265780_10005044_pt1 | contig 16863 bp, 28 predicted proteins | sample P1T30metagenome_FD_192432 | JGI IMG/M metagenome (GOLD analysis project Ga0265780, IMG submission 192432) | Plant litter microbial communities from East Loma Ridge, Irvine, California - P1 T30 | ecosystem: Environmental > Terrestrial > Plant litter > Unclassified | place: USA: California... | reverse complement strand
GCACTTTCTCAGCCTAAATATATACACAACTGGACCGCATCTAAACCTATGGGATGGAACAGCTGGGGCTCTATACAGTCTAATTTAAATTTAGTAAAAGCCAAGGCAGTTGTCGACTTTTTTCAAAATGATGTACCTTCTTTCCGTACAGAAGATAACACGCTATACCTTGACCTCGACTCGTACTGGGATAATATGAGCGATACACAGCTTGCAGAGTTTGCCGCATATTGTACCGCGAGTGGTTTTAAACCTGGTATCTATTGGGCTCCATTTGTAGATTGGGGTGGTTCTGCCCGACCAATAGAAGGCAGTTCTTATAACTATTCGCAAACATGGACCAGAATAAATGATGCGACATACGCCGTAGACGGTGCTCTTGCTATGGACCCTACCCACCCTGCAACACAGGCAAGAATTACCTATTTTATAAACCGCTTTATAAATGCAGGCTTTAAAATGATTAAGTTTGACTTTTTAGGGCATGCGAGCCTTGAGGCAGATAGTTACTACGACTGGCAGGTACATACAGGCATGGAGGCTTATCACCAAGGCATGAAATTCCTTATAGATGCAGTAGCCGATGATATGCTGATTGAAGCTGCAATTTCTCCTAATATGGCTACAGGCCCTTACGTACACATGCGCCGTATTGCATGCGATGCTTATGGAGATATAGGCGAAACAGACTATACATTAAATAGCACAACATATGGATGGTGGCAAAATAAAATGTATGATTTTATGGATGCAGATCACGTAGTATTCAGCAATTATTCTGAAGCAAAAAATCGTGCCCGCTATACATCTGCTGTAGTTACCGGAACTATTACAATGGGCGACGACTTCTCTACTACAGGCCCATGGGTGGCCAGGGCACAATCTATACTTCAAAATCCGGAAGTGCTTTCGCTTGCGCAGCGCGATCTGCATTTTGTGCCAGGCGATGGAAACACCAGCAATGCGGCATCAAAAATATTTTATGCAAGACAAGATGATGTAACCTATGTTGCGGTCTTTAACTATGGCGCAGATAGCACAACCATGAATATCGACCTTGCACGCCTTGGGCTTGCGGGCAGCTATAGTGCGACAGAATTATATTCCGGCGCAACTTCATCAGGAACAGGCACAATGACCTTTAATCTTGCAGGTACAGATGCCGGCATATATAAGGTTACCGGTGCTACTGCAGGCACTGATTCGGCAGTATCATTAAAAGCTACAAGCTTTTTATATCCTAATCCCGCGAGCGATAGCTTTAAAGTAAAATTTGCTTCGCCAGTAACTGGAAACGCTACTGTAACTATAAGCGATCTTGGAGGGAAAAAGGTATATAGCACTAATGTAAACGTGGATGGTACCACAAGTGCTGAAATCACTACCAGCGCGCTTGCAAAAGGCTTCTATGTTGTAACAGTTGCTACTGCACAACAGGGTACTCTAAATTTGAAATTTATTAAACAGTAATAGTTTTAGATTAATTTTTGTGGATATCCGGGCTTTACAGCCCGGATTTTTTTATGCTTGCATATAGTAGCATCCTCTAAAAACAATTGCAATTAGAAACGATAAATGTTAATGCAACTTTTTATATTTGCCTTATATAAAATACCCCATGAAACTAAAATTACTCATCAGTTTACTTGTATGTTACAACGGTTTTGCCCAGACGATACTTACAAATAGTCTGGACAAGGAAACAGGAAACAAAACTATTATAACTAATAACCATACAAGTACCGAACTTACAACTGATGACAGTATAGTTCGTGACGGATTAATATTTTTTTCAGCCGGATATCAGAAGATAAACACATCTGGCACAGAAATTTATTTCGTAGAGGTTAATATAGTACATAAGGATAACAGATTAGGTTGCCTTAAAATTGGGGAGAGCAAAATAATACTCTATCTGGAAGACGGCACATCGATAGAATGCTCCCAAATATCAGAAACAGATTGCGACCCAATAGGCTTTACATCTGCCTTTGCATTAATGCCAAGGAAGGGCACCATGGAAATGATGATGCAAAATTTTGACAAGTTAATGAAAACGAAAATAAAATCTATAAAAGTTATCACTACGGAAAGTTCCCCTATATTCACCGTCAAATCGGCCGCAAAGCTTTACATTATGAACCATTTTGTTCTTTTAGATAAGACCATAAAGGCATCATAGTAAGATATACATTTAGATAATTCTGTGTTTCAATAACTTAAAATAAATATTAAATTTTATTTGGAAACATTGAAGAAATGCTGTAATATTGCACTCAGAAAACCGGTCCTATAGCTCAGCTGGTTAGAGCACCTGACTCATAATCAGGTGGTCCCTGGTTCGAGCCCAGGTGGGACCACAGCCTTAAAACCCTGCATTGCAGGGTTTTTTTATTCTACCTACGTTACGACTACCCTATTTTTATATAAATTTACAACGCAAAACAGCTAAAAATAACGCGGTTTTGCACTTGGTTTGCACTTGAAATTTATAGCAAGAACATAATTGCACTTTAATGACGATTAATTTAAAACTCCTTACTTCTGAGGCTTTACAGGCGGGCGGTTACCCGTTAACGTATGTGATTTCGCATAATGGTAAGCGTAAAAAATACCAAATTGGACTTTCACGCCCGGAACATTTTATCGAATCTGAATGTTTGATTTCGAAAAAGCATCCCGACTATGATATTTTAATGCCGGAGATTACCGCTTTCAGTTTAAAGGCCCGCGCTATACTGGTAAAGCGCCCTGATGATATCGCGGCGGTGTATGATGCGATGTTTGGCAAACCTGTAGTTTTTGGTTCGTTCTACAGTATGGCAAATGAAATTATAGAAGATATGAAAGCGCGCGCCTCTGATTTTGAAAAGCGCAAAATGTATGAAAGCTCAGGTAAACTGTATGGTGGTGCAAAAGCGTACCGCGATGCGCTGAGTAGTTTTAACGGATTTAAACCTGATGTGGCGCTGATGGATATTGATTATGCGTTGTTGCTAAAATACCGAAATGCACGTGAAAATGCCGGTAATAGTAAGGCTACAATTGCCTTCTACCTTCGGGAACTGCGTGCGCTGTATAATAAAATACTAAAGCTGCATAAAATAGACGATACAAATAAGCCTTTTGCAGGGGCTTTTGCGGGACTGACTGTAAAAAGCCACGCATCGCGAAAGAAAAACGTAAGCCGGGCGGTTGTGGAACAAATTGAGGGGATAAAACACACAGTTGAATCGATGCACCGCTGGACGGACCTTTGGTTACTGCAGTTTTACTTTGCCGGAAGCGATCTTAAAGATGTGTATTATCTTAAACATGCGCAGTTGCGCAACGGCCGGGTATACTTTACCAGGGCAAAAACCGATACTGAAGTTATCATCGATCTTGCGATACACCCAAAAGCGCAGGCAATTATTGATAAATATAAAACCAGCGATGGCGAATACTTATTCCCGTGGCGCAAAGATACCGATGGTTACAAAACTTTTAGGCATAAAATGAGTACCGTGCTTATTAAAATACAAAAGCGGTACGGTATAGAGTTGGAAGGCATGGGCGGTAACCTGGGTATAAAGGTGGCGCGGCATACGTTTGCGAACCTGGGAAAACAATTATATACAGATCCTGAACTTTTGGGCGAACTGCAGGGCCATTTGAGCGGCGATGTAAGTAATTATTATAAAGATCGGTTCCCTCAGGCAGCGCGCGATGAAGCGCATTTTAGAATTATTGGGTAGGTTCCATTTTGGAACTAACTGAAAAACCATTTTGTTGATAGTAACAAAATGGTTTTCTTATTATGGTGCGAGTTTGTTTCCAAATTTGCCGACTAAACCCGCTCCTACTCCTGTCATAAACATTTTCTGTAGGCTGGAACTCTCTTCTATGCTAAGCCATCTACAGCTTATTGGCATTAAAGTGTGCCATGCGGTAATTATCGCCATGCATACAATTAGACCTCCAGCAATCCAAAACAAACACATTTTTATGTTATGTAAATTAGATTTCTCGTTTTCTGAACGCTTCCCGTCGGAACTTATTATATCAGCGCCTTCAGCCGATGTGCCTTCAGTTTTTGATTCTGTTTTAGCGTTTTTGATTTTATTTAAATCAATTGGATTTGTCGGCATATCTTAAAATTAATTCATTAATTGAAGATAATGGTTTTTTATCCTTTCTGATGGAATTATGCCTTCAAATTGTCTCACCGTAATATCCCATGGTGTTCCTTCTTTATGAGTTAAGTCTGAAAGTTCAAACCCGGTATATTTTTTATATTTTTCCCATATAACGTCTAAAAATTGAGTTAAGTAAACATTATTCTGTAGTTCTATTGACTCTATAGGGTTGTCTTGAAGCTGTTTCGTTTTTAATTGAAAATAAAGTCCTGGTATAACAGGTCCGTATTGCCACGCAGCTACATTTTCTTTAATTAGCGGTTCGCCTGTGCTGGCTAAGTGAAAGCCATGAGCGATGTACACTAATTTCAGTACCTTCATAGTGTCTCTTTCGGTGTTTTTATCTTTATCGATAAAATACCGGGCGATTGTTGATGATGAAAATGGTGCCATAATAATTATATTTAAGTATTGCAAATGTACGTGCAAAAAAAATACCATATTCGTAAAAGTACTCGTTAAGTAGTGTATTTGATACTTTATTAACGATTTCGTGCATTTGGCATGGTGAACTAAGCGTCTTGCGCGTTATATCGGACGGTTTGGCATGGGTTTAAGTTCATGTTTCAAATATTCCATTCCGCCCGGCTCTTATTCATAAACTCAGCGAAATCAAAATGCATGTTTATAAGAGCATCGAGTAGTAAGCGATCGTTGTAGGCTTTTTCGAATAGTATTTTATCGCCCAGTTTTATAAACCCGTAATAAATTCCGTTTTTGTACTTCCACCGCAACGAAAGGCCCAGCGCATAAGCTCGTGAATCGTTTTGGCTAAACAGTGCCTTGATCTCCCCTATCGATGCTGTGCCGTTTCGTATAGATTCCCTGGTGCAAATTATCATAAATACGAACCGGCTTTTTCTTTTGCGCTCCTGTAATGTTCCTTTACTACGGTGCCGTCCTTTTTAGTGTAGGCTTTTACTTTTACATTGCGTGGTGCGCCCGGTTCTTTCCTGTAGGCAGAAAGTGTATCAAACGTGCCTGCCTGTGTTATGGTGTCTCGCACCTGGGCGGTGGTTAAATAGTGGCCGCGTGGCGCGCAGGAAAGTAGTGTGAATAGTAAAAGTAATAGTAGGGATTTCATTACCAGTCTTTATTTACTGTTTTTGATGAAAATACATCCGTGAGATATCCGTCGTAAAATTCCAACGCTTTCTGGATCGTACCTATTTTCTTGATTTCGCCTTTTTTTAAAGCGTATTCGCTCAGTGGGTATTCTTCGGAATCTTCTGATGAATCTGGATTTATCTTGATGTTGTAAACTGAAACTTTATAACGGTTTTCTTTAAATTCAATTAGTCCGATGCATGTGCCGCCAGTTTGAAGAAATATTGCGCCGGTCATGTATTTGTAGCCGTAAGGTTTTAAGTCTGAGCTGCTGTATTGTAAAGTAAAATTTATTTCGTTATTGGCGAGATTTATTTGATCAAACTTCCCTTTAGTTCTGACTATCTTTAAAAGATTTTCAGCGCTAACAGAGTCATTATATACTTTACTCCAAATTAAATTATTGTTCTCTACGGTAAAATTTGATACCTGTGCTTGAAGGCTCAATGAAAATAATAAGAATAAAAGTAATTTCATATCTAAGGTTTTATAAACCAAATATATAAATTATTTCTTCTCAGCAATTTTGGTTTTTAAAATATCGATAATCTCTTCCTGATATTTTACTGTTTTCATTAAAAGGTCGATTTGTTCGTCTTTACTTAAACCTTTGCTGTATTCTGGCAATGGTTCCGAAACCATATTTGGTTTTACATTGGTGCCTTTTATTCCATTCTCAATATACTCAAAAATCTTCGATAATGTCGCTGGATTCGGTGATTTGGTATCGCCACTTATGATTTTTTGAACTCCGATATTACTCAATCCTGTGTTTTTAGCGATTTCGTAAGCCGTAAGATTATGTTCTTTTATTAAATCACGTAAAAGTTTAACATTATCCAGTTTATTCATTATCAAGTAATTAAAAAATAAATTAATATTATTTATGTTAAAGTTATGTAACTAATGTATAACTGTTATATAACTTATATATATTTGCAAAGTAATTGTTCGCATAATTGTTGCGCAAAAGTAATATAAAATGAAAACATCAGTGTTAACAAAACGTGAAACTTCTACTTTACAAAGGGTCGCCTTTATGAAGCGTGCGGCCGATGTTATTGGTGGTTTTGTAAAAAGTGGCTTTGGAACGGTTGGCGCAGTACACTCGATTGTAAAACAAAAGTATCCGCGAATGGAATTTGATGACGTGTCAAACTTCTGGAATTTCCGAAGGCAGGATAATGATGTGTTACAGAAAATGGAAAAGGTTTTTGAATCTATAAAATCTGAATAATGGAAGGCTTAATATCCATCCCTGATTTTATGGCACATCTAAAAGATAACGGCCTGGTGATAGTTAATGCAAACGATATTGCGATGGCCAGCGATTATGAACGCCGCGAACTACAGCGCAAATTGATGAAGAAAAAGGTGATCTCTTTTCCTGATGTTATAAGGGCAGGGTTTCTTCCGCTTAAAAGTGTAGATGGTATTCATCACTGGGTGCGTGGTGGGAAGGTTTTTATAAAAGGTGAAGTGTACCAACAAACAAATAATCGCTGGGTTATGGCAACCGCTGCGCTAAAACGACTGGGTTATGCAGAATAGACCACTTTCAATAATAGTAACAGAAAAAAATGTACAGGTTAAGCCTGTAAGTAATGTGCCTATGTCGCATTACGCACCGCCAAAGCCTGCGGGTGTAGTGGCGGGTGGTATGATTATGAACCGACCTGATCAAAATGCCGTCGTGGGTAAAATATATAAAAAACCTTACTGGCGGTGCCAATGTCCGGAGCCTAAAAATGTGGGCGGGCAGCGTTCGCGCCTGGAGTGGTGTAACGATTGTGATAAAATAATATAAATATATGGAATACTTAAGCATTATACCAATTTGGTTTTGGGGCACATCGGTGCTGTTGTTTCTGGTGATAATTACCTGGGCGTGTTATGCAATTTACACAGAAGTAAAATTTCTGACTAAAAGAGATAAAGCAATGAAAGGATACAACGACGATCTTTTGTCAAAGTGGGAAAATCAGAAAGAACTTTATAAAAAGATTTTTGACGAGAAACGCATAGAAGGAAAAATATAGGGACGCGGTTAAGAACATGAATCCTTGCTTGTCGGCAATGTAGGCCTGTGTTTTGTGCCGCCTTCGGGCGGTATTAGTTGGGGCTTCACCGCGGTGCTGTTAGAGTAATTTACCCCTAAAAAACACTAAGACTGGCCAGCCGGAAAAGTAGCGGCTTATTTTAAGTAACCAAAATTTTAAAGATATGGAAAAAGCGATTTTACAAAGTTTGTCTTCTGATGAACGGCGGCGAGATTTGGCGGCAAATGCGCATAAGATCGATCCGAAGTACAGTTACACTCGTGAACTGGAACCGGCCGAACTTGAAGACAGAAAAGAATTGTTAGCCCAAAACATGATCAAGATCGATAAGTGTGATCAGGTTTTAAAAGAGGCAAAACAGATCTACACTGCCGAAGCTAAACCTTTAGTAGAGCAAAACAGGGCGGTGCTGGGCGAAATACGCACCCGTAGTGAAGAAATTGTAGGTGAAGTATATCTTATTAAAGATGAACACGAACAACGCATGGGTATTTACAGCCCTGAGGGTATTTTAATTAGTGAGCGCGGCCTTTTGCCAGACGAACGCCAGTACAGTATAGAAGATAAATTTAAAATCGCACGATAATGAGTGATACTACAGAACAAATAAAAGTAACCGTAGAAAACGGTGTAAAAGAATTGATTATTCGCCACGGCGAAGCTGTGCTTATTCCAGTGTATCATGGGTATAAATTAGAAGGTGGTGCAATATCGGTAGTGCAGGAATATCTGTCAAAAGCGAGTGCAACGCATGAAGAAATTAAAAACTCATTTATTACGTATTCGTATGAAGATTTGTTTTTAAAATTGGTTTTTGATTGCAGGCTTCGCGCCGGTTCGATTATCGACCACGCCGACCGTATTGATGGCGTTTTAAAACTGCATCCTGAACTTGAAAAGTGGAAAATTAATAAAGACAAAGCTTACGATAATATGAGTTTATCGCACTTTATTAAAATGAACCGCCACTTTTTCGAAAACAAAGATATCGCTATGCAATTGGTGGGTACCCTTCGTGATATTAGGGTGAAAGCAGAAAGTATATTTGAAACCAGTGATGATAAACGTGGCAACGCCCGCGAACTTATTGCGCAAAAACTTGTTGAAAGTAATATTCCGGATTCGTTTAATTTAAAACTGCCAATATTTGTAGGTGAAAAACCGCAAACCGTTGCTGTAGAAATTGAAATTAACCCAAAAGATTTTGGCTGCAGCCTTGTTTCTCCCGACCTGAAAGAAATAATAGACCTGGAAACCCGTGCTATTATTGATGCCGAACTTAACGCGATTCGCGTACTCTACCCTGATTTAAAGATATTCCAAAAGTAAAACCATTCCTGCAGGGCGTGGTTAGGCTGCGCCCTGTGGGATTGTAAAACTCTAACTTATGAAACCTGTAAAATTTGAACAAGCAACGCAGGAATTAAAAAAACCTGCCTCAATGACGGATGAAGATTGTAGTAGTCTGTTTGTGTATCAATCACCCGAGGGTGTGTGTATTTCGTGCTGGACGGTGCCGTTTTGGCAACGTGTAAAATTCCTTTTTCATGGTAAAATATGGTTGGGAATATCATCTGGGCGTACTCAACCGCCTGTGTGGTTAGACTGTATTAAGACGGTGTTTACAAAACCTGAATAACGATGCCAGAAAACTTATACACCCCGCATTCAATACGAACCTTTACCGGTAAGTATTTCGACTTTACCGTGATGGATCCCGATACTATTTGTATTGAAGATATTGCACATGCATTGTCTAATATGCCGCGCTTTAGTGGGCATACGCCAAAGTTTTACAGTGTGGCGCAACACTGTGTAAATGCGTGTTTGTTAGCACCAGAGCATGAATCTTTGGATGCCTTGCTGCACGATGCTACCGAAGCGTATATGCTGGACATTGCTAAGCCTTTAAAAAATCTTTTGCCTGACTATTCCGCTTTAGAAAAAAAACTCGAAAAAGTTATAGCGCACAAATTTCAGGTATTTGCAATGAATTTTCCAACTGTAAAGGGGATTGATGCTTATTTGCTTGAGCGTGAATTTAACGGCATTATCAATAATGACGATAACGCATGGACCCACGAATTTGCTAAACAGGAATTTTTACGGTTTTACGAAATATACAAACGTGTCTAAAATCATACGTCTCACATCTTAAAAAGTCTATGTTATGAAAATAGTAATCGTAAACCATGATCAGCCGGAAGTAGCGGCAATGCACCAGGCAATAGTAAACCTGTTTGGATGCGATGTGCGTAGTATTTACAGCATTACAGATACGCCACAAAAAAAGTTGGCTGTCTTTATCCTGAGTCATTTTATGGGGTATTCGGCAAAAGATATCGCCGGGTCATACATCATATCTTACTGTTTCGTGCCTACGGTGGTTAAAAAACATATCGAGGCGTATGCTGCGAGTGAGGCAATACGAAAAGATGTGATGTACATACTGGATTTTATAGAAATGCATCATGAAGCCGCATAGTTTATGGCTTCCGGGCGAACTGGAATATCTGCGAAAAAACTATGTACAGGGTAACAGCGCGGCATGTGCCGAACATTTGGGGCGATCGATGGCATCGGTTCGGTGTAAGTTAAAACAGTTGGGCTTAAGCAACGGTAAAAAGCCTAAACAGCGCAAAGTATGGTCTGATGCCGATTTATTTATGCTGCGCTGCCTCTACCCTCACACCTTCCCTACTGTGTTGGCGGTGTATTTTAAATGCACTGTAACCGCTGTTCATATAAAGGCCGCGATGTTTGGGCTTCGAAAAAGCAAAGAAATGCGGCGCTACACATGGCATAACACAGGTTTAAAGGTGTGGCTGGCAGATAAGTTTATTGTAAAGCATTGTTTTCAGGTAAAAAGCGATGATGCAATACCGGAATTTATTGAAAAGTACCCCGAATTAATAGAGTTAAAACGTAACGAACTTAAAGTAAATGGAAAATTGCGAGAACTTAAAAGAAGCGCTGAAGAATCTGGAAGGTAAAACGTTCCGGTTTCATGATAAAGGGGCTTACAGGTTTGCGGTAACTAGTGTCAACTATGCGATGGGTAAATTCTATGTGTACACTTCTATTCAGACTTTTGTTAAAACTGAAACTGAATTTAAAGCCTTTTTAGACATAATTACAATAACGGATGATGGTGAGCCTGCAAAAAAGCCTTTCATGCCAAACAAAGATAAAATAACCCCAAATAAAGAGACTATGGAAGCATCTTTAATAATAGCGGAACAGGGCGCGGCAATTAACGTTACCCTTGCCAATGCTACAACTATGAGTAATGCGCTCATGGCACAGTTTAATGTTTTGAGCGGCAACCCTACGCCTGAAGATTATAAAAAGGCCGAAGCCATGGCAAAAATGGCTAACACGGTTACCAGTGTTACCCAGACGCAAATAAACCTGTTAAACCTTATAATTAAGAGATCGTGAGTGCGGGTAAGAGTGCGCCGTTTGAGCCGTGGGTAAAAGAGGCTGCCTTTGATGTGTTGGATAATAACACAGGTAAAGCTTTCGCGGCTTTTGAAGTTAAAGAGGCTAATCCTTTGCTTTCGCGTGTAGATGTAATCACGGTTATGTATGCTATGGAAGCGTTGGCAGAAGAAAATACAATAACACTGGTGGGCGATAATTTGTTGCGCCGCTGGAAAATAAAGGTGTAGTTATGAAAAATAGAATAATAAAATTCAGGGCGTTTGTTGCCGGTAAAATGCATTACGATGTTTCACCTTTTGCGTGGGATTATGTTCTGGACTTATCAATGCATAAGTGTGTTCGCAGCACTGGTAATGGTATATTGGGATCCGGAGGTAGGGAAGCCACTTTTGAGCTTAACGGTTATGGAAGTCAAACAGATTTGCATTTAATGCAGTTTACAGGCCTGATTGATAAAAACGGTAAAGAAGTATTTGAGGGCGATATTATTGAAAGGCTTTATCGGTACGAGGTTCGATTTAAAAATGGATATTTTTTCGGCTATAATAAAAAAGGTTGTCTGTCTGTATTTGAGATTCGTAACGATATGACTGTTATAGGGAATATTTATGAAAATCCTGAATTATTAAAATAATGCAGGCAAATCTTTTATTAAATAAAAAACCTTAACCCATGCAATTCAATAACAAAATAGCGGTCGTGTATGGTGTAGAAGAAGCCGTGATGATCGAAAATATATACTGGTGGGTAGAGAAAAACAGGGCAAACGGGCAGCATTTTTATGATGGCCGGTACTGGACGTATAACAGCCACAAAGCGTTTAAAGAGTTGTTTCCCTTCTGGACGCTCAGGCAGGTGCAGCGCATCCTTGAAAATTGCCAAAAACGATGCGCTATCATGGTGGGCAACTTTAATAAAAGTGGGTATAATCGCACAAATTGGTACACAATAACCGATGATGTTAACGCAGTATATGTAAGTGAAAACCTGCATACACCCAAACGGTTAAATGCATCTAACGAAACGGGTGTAAGCATACAACGAAACGGGTATATGGATACACCCAAAACGTTAAATGCATACACCGAAACGGGTGTATCATATACAGATATAAACACATATATAAACCATATAGAAAACACAGATAGATAAAGCGCGATCGCTTTTTTAAAACGTGAATCTATATCCCGGTATGAGACTGAAATTTTAATGAAGTATCAAACAGCGCTCGGGGCCGAATTTGCCGACTGGGAAAAAAGTTACAACGCCGTTGCCGTAATTGAATGTGAAAACAACAAACTGCCCTGGACTGTAAACGCTCTCTTAGCCCGCGCCCAAAAATATGCCGATACATGGGTTAGGAATAATAAAACAAAAGCTGTGCAAGGCTTTGCAGGTGGGCAGCAAAACACGCCTTCGCCGGCATCGAATAGGTTAGAACTTAAAAAACGCGTGTGATGGATAATAAAAAGCTTATAAAAATATTGGAAGATAAAGTTAAGGCTCGCTTTCCTGCTGCTGAAAATTTTATGGCAAGCGTCGAATATAAGTTTGATTCTTATGGTCAAAAATTCACTGTAACGGTATCGGCGTATTATAAGAATTCATATTTGTTAAAAGATAACCCAGATTACAAGGCGAGTGAATTTATTTATGTTACTGCTAAAAATCTTTCAGAAATGATATCGGCGATAGATCAGTCATTGCTTGGGTATAAAAAAACAGAGAAATTAACATTAGACTAATGAACCCTCAACAAAATTACAATCCGAACTATCATAAACCTGAATCGCGCCTGATAACGATGAAGCAGGGCAAACTTCCGCCTCAGGCAATAGATTTAGAGTGCGCAATATTAGGCGCACTGATGATCGATAAAAAGGCGGATGAAATGTTTGATGTGTTCACTAACCCTGATGTTTTTTACAAAGAATCGCACAGGGTAATTTTCGAATCGATATTAAGTTTATCGGCAAAGGGCGAACCTATCGATCTTCTTACTGTGAGCATGGAACTCAAAGCGCAGGGTAACCTGGATAAGGCAGGCGGCGATATTTATTTAATTCAGTTAACGCAGGCCATATCATCATCGGCGCACATCGATTACCACAGCAAAATAGTAATGCAAAAGTACATCGCCCGGCAAATGATAAAGAACGCGTCTGAAAGTATCGAAATGGCCTACGATGAAACGATTGATGTTTTCGATCTGATGGATCATAGCGAAATGGGTTTTACAAACCTTACCGAAGTATTAAACACAGGTAAGAAAACATTGTCCTGGGGGCAAATGCTCGATAAGGCAGTGCAAAACGTTGAGTTGCTTACAGCGCACGGCGATAAGATACTGGGTATTCCTACAGGGTTCTGGAAGTTAGACGCGCACTTTGGCGGTTGGCAGGATAAAGATTTAATTATAATTGCGGCGCGCCCCGGTGCTGGTAAAACGGCTTTTACGGTTAAAGCGATGATAGCGGCAGCACAGGAAGGTAAACCTGTGGGTTACTTCAGTCTTGAAATGAGCGGTGTTCAGTTGGCAACGCGTGGTATTGCGGTAGAATCGCACTTCCATTTAAATCAGTTAACACGCACCGGCTTCGAAAAGGATGAGTACTTCAAAGGTTTGATTGATGTGGTAACCGATATGAAAAAGTTACCGATACACATCGATGATGCGCCCGCCTTAACGTTGATGGAACTTCGCCGGAAGGCACGCCGCATGGTTAGGCAACACGGTATAAAGGTTTTGTTCCTGGATTACTTACAGTTGGCTGCAGGTGGCGATAAAGATGTGAGGTTTAAGATAACGGAACTGTCGTATGGCTTAAAGGCATTGGCAAAAGAATTAGAGATCCCTGTTATTGCATTGTCGCAATTGAGCCGTGAAGTTGATAAGCGCAGCCCTCCTCGCCCCCGCCTTTCTGACATTGCCGAAAGTGCCGCTATTGAGGCTGCCGCCGATGTTATTGGCTTTATCTACCGCCCTGGGTACTATGATCTGGACCCTGATTACAGTGTACTTAGTGAGAATGAGAACACTGAGTTTATTGTGGCAAAGAACCGTAACGGCGGTACCGGTACGGTGGGGCTTTGGTATGAAGCAAATAAGACAAAGTTTAGTGATGAAGCGCCCGAACAACACAACGCCGGTGGTAACACTGACTGGGAACAGACAGCACAAAGCCGCACAGGTTTGCCTGCAGTTAGTGCTAATGAAGCATTTGGTAATGATGGTGGCACCGGTTGGAGTATAGAAGATAAGAGTAATAACGATACACCTTTCTAACATGCCGCAATCACCAAAGAAAGTAAACAGGCCGTGGGTACCACAACGCGCACCCTTTGAGCGTGAGCGCACTACTAACGACTTTGATTACAACGGTCGCAAGTGGCGTAAGGTACGCAAAGCAAAGCTGGATGTTAACCCGCTGTGTGAGTTGTGTAATAAACAGGATAAAGTTACAGTAGCAACAGTAGTCGATCATATTGTGCAGGTAAAGAAGGGCGGCGCCGGTTACGATATGCCGAACCTGCAAAGCTTATGTAAACCCTGCCATGATAGTAAGTCGGGTCGCGAACGCCACTTTTAAACGTACAGGATTAGTACAAACGTACGAGATTAATAAAATCGTACAGGATTAAGAATTAAAACCGTGCGAAAGGCGAGCAAAAAAAGGGGGTATGGGGTCAAATCTCTAAAGTTGTGAACCTATGTACATCGCTGTTTAGCTTGGATTTTACTGCGGCTAATATTTTTTAGGGGGGGGTATAGATGATGGATATTAAAAACATGAGGTATGAATATGAAAATTGCACACATTGGGCAGGGTAAAGATACTCTGACTGAGATCGTAAAGGTGCCGGGCCACTTGGATGCCGTTGCGAAAAAGTGTTACAAAGAGGTAGGTAACTTTTTATCTAAAATTGATAGGCTGCGGGAAACTAACCTGCATACACTTGAAGTTTTTGCGGCTGCATACTCGCAATGGGTGTGGGCGTGCCTTGAAATAAACAAAAAAAACAAGGATAAAATGGGCGCGGGTTATATACAAAAGTTTGCAAGTGGTGCGACTAACATAACTACCGAAATGACTGTGCGTAACGATGCCGCAGATACCCTTATTAAATGCAGTAAACTATTTGGGCTTGACCCTAAAAGCGAAAAAGAACTTAAAGGTATTGTAGACAGCGGCCAACAAAGCTTACTGGAATACGATGAGTTTTATAAAAATGCTAAGTAGCGATGTACTGCAAGCAGTGGTTTATTGGTGAATTGTATAAATATCCCGACAGTATAAACCCAGAACAATACCGGCTTATCGAAACTAACGGTGGGGTGTTTTGGTTTGAGTGCGGCCACTGGTGTACCGATAGTGTTTTTATTGATCTTGTGAGAGTAAAAACAGGATTACAAAATTTTAAAGATTTCCAACTCGAGTTATTTTAAATGCAACCCACGCCCGAAATGCTTTCTTCCGTTCCGTTCCAGTATGCGCAAAGTGTGCAGGATGGCACTATTGTAACCGGGCTGCAAATTAAACTGGCGGTTAAACGCTTTTACAAGTGGGTGCAGGATGCTGAAGTTGACGGCTTTTTCCTGGATCATGAGGCAGGAATGCGGGCGGTGGCGTTTTTTCCTAAGTTTTTGCAGCACACAAAGGGCCCTTTGGCAAAGTTAAGGATGCCTTTCGTGCTTTCGCCTTATCAACAATTTACGTTCTACAACATTTTTGCATGGAAAAATACCGAAAACGGCTTTAGGCGCATCACTAAAATCTACGAAAAAGAGGCGCGAAAGAATGGAAAGTCGGCAAAAGTAGCGGGGTTTGGCATCTTATGTCAGGGATTTGATGAAGAAGAAGGTGCCGAAGTTTATGTGGGTGCCACAAAAGAAGCGCAGGCAAAGGTTTTGTGGGATCAGGCATCGCAATACGTGTACAAAAGCCTGCCTTTGCGTTACTTGGGTTTTGCGAACACTACCCGTGAAATCAGGTTTAGATATCATTCAGACAGGAACGCTGTGCCGTGTTACTTCCGCTTTCTCGGTGGCGATAGTAAAACACTCGATGGCCTTAACCCTTCGGTGGGTATTATCGATGAGTACCATGCGCATAAGACTGATGGTGTGTTCGAGGTTATCGAATCGGCGATGGGTGCACGCGAACAACCGCTGTTTTACATCATCACAACAGCGGGATTTTCTACATCGGGGGTGTGCAAAAATTTTGAAGATATGTGTAAAGAAATACTGGATCCCGAAAACGAAAAGATCGATCATTCGCTTTTTATAATGATACACGATCTTGATGATGGTGATGATTGGGAAGACGAAAATGTGTGGATTAAGGCCAACCCAAACATACCATATAACCCGCCCCTTCTGCCCTATTTGCGCAAACAGTACACGGCCGCAAAGAATCAGGTAAGTAAAGTACCGGGGTTTAAGACAAAACATTTAAACCTTTGGGTAGATGCGCTTACGGTATGGATCCCGAAAGAAATTTGGCGCGAAAATAAGCACGGACTTACAAAAGATCAGGTTCGGGCAAAGTTTTTAGAGTTGGGCGGGTTTGCGGGCCTCGATATGAGTACCACGATAGATTTAACCGCTTTTACAATGGTTAGTAACCCCGATGACGATGGTACGCGGTACATGGTGCATTATGTTTTTTGCCCTGAAGATACGATCGATAAGCGCAGTAAAGAAGATGGCGTTAATTACCGTGCCTGGCGCGATGAGGGTTGGCTTATTGCCACGCCCGGCAATGTGGTAGACTATAACGAAGTTCAAAAGGTTGTAGAAGCGCTGGTGCCGCAGTATAATATCGAACGGGTTGAGATTGACCGCGCTAAAGCCACAAATATTACAATAAACCTAATGGATTCGGGTATAAACGTTTCGTGGTTTAGCCAAACGATTATGAATTATACTGAGCCTACAAAAGAATACGAACGCCTGCTGTACAGTAAAAAACTATTGCATGAGGGTAGCCCGCTCGTAGAATGGTGCCTTAGCGGATGCGTAAAAATTGAAGACAGTAACGAGAATACCCGCATACACAAAGGTAAAAGCC
>Ga0265780_10005043_pt1 | contig 16867 bp, 24 predicted proteins | sample P1T30metagenome_FD_192432 | JGI IMG/M metagenome (GOLD analysis project Ga0265780, IMG submission 192432) | Plant litter microbial communities from East Loma Ridge, Irvine, California - P1 T30 | ecosystem: Environmental > Terrestrial > Plant litter > Unclassified | place: USA: California... | reverse complement strand
TGCATGGGATGATGGAAGTGAGATGGGAGATGAGCCACGCAGTACATTCCAGATTGGTGAGGATGAAGAAGGAGACAGGAGGCGAGTTAACGATTTGGTTTGATACCTGTACAATGCACTCTTCCTATTTAGCTGGAGTTTCTGGAATCAACCTAACACTACTAAACTCTACATCTTCGTCGTCTTCGTCCTCTTCATCCGTCATTACCATCAGTTCCCCCAGATCATCTTCCGGCTCGGGCGACTCGACAACTCGACCTCCCATGGGGGTCTCAGAGACCCGGCTGTTGGTACAGGAGTTGGCAGGGGAGCTAATCGGTGGCATATGTAAGATACGATTTGTAGAAGGCGTTTCCGCTACGAAACTAGGTCGGAAACGTTCCCCGCTTGACGGTTCTTCTTGGATTGGCGTTGGATGATGTCGGCGAGAAAAGGGATTCCCAGGACGTGGTTTGGCAGGTGTGGCAAATACTAATGTAGATCTGCTTTGAGGTTCTGGATATCAGTGCCCTTCGGTCATGAGACTCACCATCAGGAACCCTGTTCTTTTTGGGATCACTAGTTTTTCTACCCAATAATCCCAGACTAGGCTGTGTTTGGCTATCATCTCGTCGGATGCCTGGTATCTCTTTTCTAGACCCCGTTCTCCTCATCAGACCCACTTCCCTTCCTTTGAATAGATCTTTCCCACTAGGAGCGCGTATCATTGGTCTCTTAATCTCTGGCCTGACCTGGCCCTGATCAATGGAACGAGATCGAGATCGTCGCATTTCTTGCCCTGGCATACTTTCCGTACGGGACAAATTACGATGGAGAGAGGTACCGCTTGGTGCTCTTGAAATATCCGATATCTCAGATGGGGCGCGTGAGATTGATCTGGCCGACATGGAGGATGCTCTGGACAGTTCATCTCGAGAGGGGATCGAGGGTCGGGAAGGACGAGGTGGGGGAGGGAGATACGATGGGGGAATCGGTTGGGCGAAGATCTTTTGGTGATATGATGCGCATAGGTCTGGTTGAGTCGAGAGGAATCTGCCAATCAGCTACGTGTTTCGGTGATCATTGAACTGAACTTACGAAGGAACGAGAACATCTCGCCAGAACCGTTTCAAGATTCCTTGCCAGTCTTCTCCAGCTTTACTTTTGCCTTTCCCCTCATCCAGGTTTAGATCAGCCAGGGCCGACCAGATACTCAAACGATCCAATAGAGTCTCCAAAGCCGCTTTAGGGTCTTCCAACGGCGAGGCAGTTCTGTCGGGCGACCCGCTCCTTCTACTCTTGTTCTTCTTTCTGATGGGTTGATGGAGGGGGATATAGGATAATAGTAGGATAGCCTGTAACAATGCTCTGCGTCGTTAGCTCATGCGAACAAGTGGACCCACTCTCTCTTTTCCAGCTCTTCGACGACTTTCTTTGGGACTAAAGATTCCCCAGACTCGGTCATTTTCCTGGATCCGATTCTCAATTCTACAGCGCACCGGATGAGGCCTACTTCCCGCGTCTCGAGGCCAGAGGCAGTTACCGCTTCTTCCCATAAAGCTTCCTTCACTTCAGGCAAGGAGGTCGAGAGGGAATATGATATCACTGCATTGACAAGTGAATGAATGACTTGGCGATGTCGCTTCTCAATCCCCTTGACGGACAGTAACAGCGGTGTAACGGTTCCAGCGAGATGGGCAATGTCGATCCGAGCTAGATCGGCGGCGAAGTCGGTCAGAGACGCGAGATCCTATTCATCAGCTCACTAGTCAAGTAGATGTCCTAGCTTACATCAGGCATGAGGAGAGTTTCCAGGTATCGACGCCTCACAAATTCATTTGCGTCCTCGTCGTGAAAGGATGGACCATAGACCTCAGAAGGCCAAGCCTGACCCGTGATTGGTTTGTGAGACAGCGGAATGGGGCAGGAGAAGTCGATTCCAAATACCAGAGGAGCGATGGGACTACTCCTACTAGGTCCCGCCGTCGGAGGAGCGACCATGGTCATAGCCATATTGTAGTGATTCAACATTGATTTTACTCATCTTTCGACGCGTCTAGCTTGACCCCAGATCCACGTGGCAGATAACGTAATTTCCGGAAATCTTCATATCCTTCAATCTCAAAAGTTGAATTGTAACAATCATATACCATATAATGTCGACTACAAACGCTCATGCATCGTCGTCGAAACCCGCTGGGAGGGGCAGGGAACATGTCAAAGGTGGTGGGAAAGGAAAGGGTCCTGGAAAGGGACGAAAAGAGCAGCCTAGGATGAAGTCGAATTTGATTAAGCGCCAACAAGGGGATGAGGAGCTCAAGGATCTGCAAGCCAGGATTGATGCTTTTGTACGTCTCGTGCACATCTCTGAATCTAGCTAACGGGCAGGTACCCACCAATACTTTGGAAACGTTCTCTCAGCTACCGCTATCGAGGCGTACACTGAAAGGTCAGTCCATATTCTTCTATCCAGGAGGACAGAACTGACAGCTAGGCCTGAAATCATCTCACTTTCTGAACCCAACACCAATTCAGACTTTATCGATACCCGCCTCACTCCAAACCCGTGACGTCCTTGGCTCAGCAAAGACAGGATCCGGTAAAACCCTAGCTTTTCTAATCCCACTACTGGAACGCCTTTACCTCCTAAAGTGGGGACCGATGGATGGACTCGGTGCGGTCGTTATCTCTCCAACGAGGGAATTGGCAGTACAGACATTCAACACGCTAAGGGATATTGGAAAATACCATTCTTTCTCCGCTGGGTTGGTTATTGGTGGTAAACCGCTCAAAGAGGAACGGGATAGGTTGGGAAGGATGAATATCTTGATTGCGACTCCTGGGAGGTTGTTGCAGCATTTGGATAGTACCGTCGGATTTGAGTCTGCTGGTGTGAAAGTCTTGGGTGAGTTCAGCGATTCAGTTCGATCGTACAGAAGCTGATTTCCAGTACTGGACGAAGCGGACAGATTACTAGATCTCGGATTCGCACCCGCCTTGAAAGCGATTGTCGGTCATTTCTCAACCACATCCACACCAGGCTCTCGACCAGATCGTCAGACTCTACTTTTCTCCGCTACTCAGTCCAAAGACCTGGCGGCACTAGTGAAGCTATCATTACACGACCCACTATATATCAATTGTAACAAAGCTGGAGAAGAGGGTGTGGTGCCTGCCAACTTGGAGCAGTATTATGCTGTTGTCAATCTCGATAAGAAGCTGGATGCACTCTGGGGATTCGTGAAAAGTCACTTGAAGATGAAAGGTGTCGTCTTTGTAACTTCAGGAAAACAGGTCAGTCGTCCCACCTAAAGTGGGAATGTCAAGCTGATGTGAAGGTTCGATTCGTATACGAGACTTTCCGTCGACTCCACCCTGGTCTTCCCCTCCTTCATCTCCACGGGAAACAAAAACAGACTACCCGCCTAACCACTTTCGACCGATTCTCAACTTCCAAATCTTCCCTGCTGATATGTACGGACGTAGCAGCTCGAGGTCTAGATTTCCCAGCGGTAGACTGGGTGATCCAACTCGATGCCCCTGAAGATGTCGATACGTATATTCACCGAGTCGGGAGAACGGCGAGATATCAATCTGAAGGAAAGGCTTTACTATTCCTGTGTCCCAGTGAGGAGAAGGGGATGGTACAGAGGTGGGGAGAGAAGAGTATCGAGGTCAAGAAGATCAAGATCAAGAACAGCAAAATGGGGGATTTGAAGCAGCAGATGCAGAATTTCGCATTCAGAGAGCCGGAAATCAAGTACCTCGGGCAAAGGGTTAGTCACTCCGTCTATGAAAGGGAAGCGAGCTAATGTACAGGCATTCATATCCTATATGAAATCAATATACCTACAAAAAGATAAAACGACATTCGATCTATCCCAATACCCAGCAGAAGAGTTTGCAGCAAGCATGGGTCTACCAGGAGCGCCTCAGATCTCATTTGGAAACCAGAAAGTGAAAGAAAAGAAGAGGGGTGGGGCAGAGGTTGTCGTTCCGGAATTGGAGGAGGAGGCTGGAAGGGATGTTGTTGCTAGTGATGATGAAAGCGATGTCGAAGAGGACGGGGAGGAGGATGACGATGTCAGTGATAGTGCGGGAGAGGGCGGACTTGAAATCGGCTCGGGTTCTGAAGATGAGGATCAGGATGAAAGTGAAGACGAACCCACGGTAAGTCCATCAACCACGAATTCAGATCAGTGCTGACTCCTAGACCAAGACACCAGCGGTCAGGACAAAGTACGATCGAATGTTTGAACGAAAGAATCAATCGATCCTTGCTCCTCATTACTCTGCTCTCATCTCACATGGCGATGAGGTTGAGGAAGGGGATGACGACGTCTTTACTTTAGCCCGTCGTGATCACGATATCGAAGCCAACGAAAACGATGATCTTCTCCAAGAGACCACCAATCCTGCCGATGGCACGCCATTGATCACCTCTGAGGATTTATCGAAACGAAAGCTGAAGGCTGCTACTTCCAAAAAGGCACTTCTAAAATCCCGTCCTGCACCCGAGAAAGTCATTTTCGACGAAGTCACTGGAGAAGCTAGGAACTTCTACGAGTCGGGAGCTGATCTCGAGACATTGGCTGGTGGTGATGCTGAACGTAAGAAGTTCTTGGAGGAGGAAGGCAAGAGGATGCGAGAAGCTCATAGGATCGACAAGGAGGTTGCTAAGGAGAAGAAACGGGAGAAAAAGAGAAAGAGGCAGGAACGAGCTAGGGGATCTGATGATGAGGGTGAAGGTGATGGTAGTGAAGACGGTTTGGCTATTATCGGAGATGGTGAGGTTGGGGATGATGACGATGATTTCATCAATGGGTTGGTAGGGATGTTGTCGGATAGGGAAGAAGAGGAAGAGGAGGATAGGCCAAGAGGCAAAAAGAGCAAGAGCTCGAGTAAGAGTAAAAAGGTGGATGATGGGCTTGAGGATGAGGAGGCTTTGGCGCTCAGGTTATTACAAGGTAGCTAGGGCATTTGGTTTATGCATGTCAACTAGTATACTTCATTTGGCTTCGCTTTGTATATTGGTCTACTAATACAACATCTTCAATCTACCCTACAAGGTTTACAAGAGCCAGTCACGACACTGCTATGTAATCATGAACATACATCTACTATAAAGTCAAGATAGGCACCTCATCGTCGACAGCGTTTAGTCCATAGTCGGGAGTAGATCCAGAGGATGATGGGTGACCATCAACGTAACCCAACATATATGACGAGCTGGGCAAGTCCTCATCATTGATCACTCGTAGACTCGGCGCAGTGAATTGCATCACGCACCCCTCATCTTCCGCTACGATGGAGGGACATGCTCGCTCCTTCCCTTTGAGGGAAGATGTGCGCGAAGACGATGATGCGCTGACCAGGATGGGGCTGGCGAGCAATGTTGAAGGGACGGATGCTGCTGAAGCATTTGTCACGATTGAGGGAGGATCGAGAAGAAAACGAGTGTCGACGGGATTGGCCTGAGGGACGAATGAGATCGAAGACATCTCCATATCCATATCGACAATGTCATATCCCTACGGGTATATAAGTAACGATTGCAGACGAGATTGAGGGATGTAACATACCTGACATTCCGGCTCCTTCATGATCACATCTCCATCTTCATCCCTCTCGAACTCCATGTCGAACTCTAGAGTCGCGACACTGTGAAATTGGTTATCCTCGCATATCCACTCCATGTCCCCCGAATCTCCTTGCCAGTGCACCTCCGATATACTCGACGCGTCTTGCACAGCGACAGTACCAGCCTCTGCCTCTACCATCATGGTACCGGACGATCGGATGGTCGTAGTATAAATGGAGGGGACGGCGAATATGGCATTTACGGGCGTCGAGTCTCGCAGCGGTGTCTGAGGAGCAGCAAGTGGGGGTGGTGTGTACATGCTCATCTGTTTTCGTACCCCATCAACAATGTCACTGGCCCGAAAGCCAGAGACAGCATTTGATCGAAGTCGGTACATTCCGAGTATGATGACTGGCGTGATATGTGAAGAGTGAGGTAAGTATTGGGAGAGTGAATGTAGGAATGGTGAGAATGAATCGGAGGATCGTTAATGCGATACGTGCTACGCACCGCCAGAGCGACGCATACTCTGCCTCCGCTCACACCTGGTATCTCCATTTGGTTCGACGTGACAAAGACAGGATGTCTCACTAGCTATCTGAACGATAAACATCCAAACGGTGGGGTATGTGAAAACATGGAGTCAATTGTAATTTGAGGAAACGCGTTTAATGGTATTTCGACCCTGGATATCCGATTGTACCCTTTGACCCTGCTGAGATCGACAGTGGCGTCCGGATGCTGATGCGCAATGAAGACTGGGTTGGATGAGAACGCGGTAGTTTATGGACGTGTGCTTTGGCTGTGCACTTATGCAAATACCGTTCATGATAAAGAGAAGTGTCAGGCAGACAGGATGCGAACCACGAGCTACCTTACCTTGACCCCCGTTGAGAAACCCAATCCGTGTTTTCGAGAATCGGCAAGATCTGCAAAGGGGCTCAGAATGCAGCAATCGAAGAAAACCCCACAACGACGTGCATCGCGGTTCTGTACTTTAACTATTTCTACAAAGAATGACTATATGTAATTTATGAGGCTGTACAAGATCTAGCAAGGACGACAAGTTATCTGAAGCTATGAAAGGTATCTAGTCCTCACGCTTCCTTTTCCTGCTTCCTTCTTCCGATACCTCTACGGCTGGTGCTTCGTCCATCGGGGCTTCATCCTCGGGCGAGGAAAAGTCAAGCCAGTCCTGGACCCACCCCCAAATATCAGTACCGTCGTAGCTTGACCGAGGTGTCAAGACCAACGAGTGTGGAAGCAAGACTTCAACGAAGCCCTCGGGTGCGGTGGCGACCAAAGCAGGCACGGTCGGGTATTGAATTGGAGCCTACTGTCAGCGAAGCAAATAGGTAATGACACGATGAACTCACCTTATAGTTCCAACCATTGAAGGTGATGGCTTCCTTCTCCGGGTTCCAATAGCCAACACTCCCGAACAGCCTGCCGTTTTGAAGATAGTTGTTGGTGTGGAGGGGCATCACGTCGTAGCTCGCCTTCGTCACTTGGAAGTTCCACCCCAAAGTGTTGCCACCGAAGGCTCTTCCAGGATGGGTCGGGTATCCGGGTTGTGCCATTTCCCACAGTATTCGAGCATCCCATTCGCGTTTATCATAAATTATCCAATTGCGCTGGGGAAAAAGCTCGGGGAACCAATCGACCCATGCCTGAGCGGATAGTTCGGGAAGAGGTGAAGCAGGTAGAGGAGAGGACGGCTGTGTATCGACGGCAACAAAATCTGCCCCACGTTGGGACAACCGTTGACGACTGCAGGCGGGACATGTCGTCGTACAAATAGTCTGCGGCATATCGGACTGGTACAGGGATTTTCCGAGTCCGGACCCCTGGGTCTGCACATCTTGGATCGAACTTGACTCGGAGGTGGGATAGGTGGGATTCGGTGGCTGCCACAAGAGGTTTTGAGTAGCTAATGAGTTGGAAAAGATGATGTCGTACTGGGACATGGTGGCTGTTTGATTGTGGTTCAAGGTAAGTAACTACGAATGAAGAGAGAAGTGTTGAAGAGATAGAGACGCGACGCATTGTTGTGACCAGGCTGTGCTGTGTAAGTGCTGGCCTACAAGTAGTACCATTGCCCCATTCTTGGGGATAAATAGCGTCATAGGTCTCACAAACAACTATGAAGTGATAACAACAACGATGATGAACAATTCACTGATATTCAGGGATAATTAAGCATTTCGCGCCACCGGGAATCAGGTTATGCAAATTTAAGCTTATTTGCATTTTGTTCTTATCTGGAATCACCTTACCCGGTCAGATGCGATGGAGTTGGGATCTGGTATGTGGTATATCCCTTTTCTCGAGTCGCGGCACTACTTGCAACAGCGGAACCTATCATGCATAGCTCGCTGGCAGGCTGATAGTAATACTGACACAGTCAGCTTCTGAGTTCTTCATGTTCACTACTCTTACCACAGTATATTCTTTACGCGTATACACACTATCAGCATGTTTGATGCCCAGAACGAACCCAGCCACTGGCCAACTTGTCCTGAGGAGTTCACCAGAGTCATGCCTCAACCTTTCGAGGGCACCAGCATCGGGGCGTGGACTCCCCCCACCCCGCCGCTAGCTCGAACGAACAAGCTTCGCCGCTGCAGAACCATCTACCACTCGCTACCTTCCACCCCATACACTTTACGCGACTATACGACTTCAACAACCCCTATCCTCCCTACTCCCCAACTCAACTCGAGGGATCTTTACCGCGGGGTCAAAGAAGCCACTAGCAAGGGGAGTAGACACTTTGGACCACCCTTAGGAGGATACGAGCACAACAAGCTAGACTATAATCTCAAACACAAATCTGCCGGACCAATCAAAATAGGAGATAAGAGGGGACCTAACAGTGATTTAGGAGGTGGGAAACCCTACAAGAAGGAGGTTAAAGATTCAACTGGAGATGTCATTATGCAAGAAAGCATCTGGACTACCGCCGAGAAGACCTCGTTTCTGGTGAGTATTTCTCATTCTCCCCGTGAAACTTCAGCTTATGAATTGCAGGAACAGAGATGCACCACGGTACTCATCAGCTCAAATATGGATGCGATCCCATCTCTTGTCATCACCGCCCCGGAACAAGGAATTTCCCCCAAAGAAGTCACCAACTCCAACGCCCCTCGTCCAGTCCGAAACAACGAATACGACAAGGACATACCTGTATACTCGAATGGAGTCTGGGCGCCAACCAACATCAGGAAGAGGAAGGATACCCAATAGAACATACATTTCGTAGTCTCTTGTTAGTCTACCTTAGCCCCTTCATAGTTAGAGCTCTGTAACGTATCCTACGAGTGTAACGTTGGAGAAGAAGAAGCATGAACCCAGTAGCTCCCTCGCATAGCTGCTTGGACCAGACGCGATGTCGCAAGAACAAAGATTCAACATTCTCTGCATTTCTTCAGACACTTCCTGCAATTTCACGACCCATAGATATATACGGAGCCAGCTATACAATCCTTCATAACCTTCCTACAATTTAATCCACCCATCACACTGAAGAGCTGCACTACCACCCGAACCGCCCTTCTTCGACGCCTTCTCAACGGTCAACTTGACAGTTTTGATCTCGAATCCTCGGAACGAGAGCTTGATCTCGGATTCAGTCTTGTCGCTCGAGCTGGTAGAGACGTTGTTGACTCTGAGGTCTTCTTGGTGATCTTCAAGAATATTTGCCAGTTCGGCTTTGATAATCTTCAAACCGGAACTGCCTTGTCAGCTCGACTCACTATTACGACTACGGAAGACGTACATCTTCAAAGTCGGTTTAGCGTGTCCTCCAAGCTGCTCAAACAATCGAATAATGATCGTAGCCTTACTGCTAGAATGGTTATCATCCTCAGCCCTCTTGACAGTTTCAAGCTGAACATTTGGTCCGTTGATCAACTTGAAAGGCGAAGAAGCAGAATGGGAAGTCGAAATGAAATCAGTCAAAGCAGATGCGAATCGTACTATCAATCAGTTCTATCGCACGCTGTTCTCGTGGATTGACACCTACGCTTCATTGGGACATTGAAAGCATAAGCGACCTGAGGAACGTCACTTTCGGCCAAAGTGCCGAGATGGGGGTAGATCGCCCATGACATCTCTTGAGTACCCTGGTCGGCCTTGGGATCAGGCTCGGTAGGTGATCGGAGGAGAGATAATCGCATAAGGTTGCCCTCGGTGGCACTTATCGTCAGCTTGATGTCTATTCAATCTCAATACAGCTTACTATCCGTATTTGCAATCATTAATAAGGGCGACACCGTAACCGTATTCAGAGAAATCGGCGTATTTGTGACCGCATACTTCGAACCTGAGGTATTAGCACTCTACACGGTACTCTGTATCGACGTACTTGGAATTATCCCAACTAGTGTTTCGATGAGTAGGTCGGGATAGGTATCCGAATTGAGTCTCGTACGAAGCGTTATCGGCAGAGATATCAAGTGGAAGCTCGACTATTTGTCAGCTATATTCTCATAATTCAAATTCGACCTACATTTCAAGAACTTGTGCCTCTCTCGCCAATCACTATTCCGTTAGCTATATTCAACCAGTGCCGAAATAGCTCACATGACGGCATGGAACCTGATCAAAGATCTAGCATCGACCTTGAGTGAGGCTGGGATAGCATCCAACGAGATCTCGATATCCATCCTACTTTGGCCGAGCTGGACGGTAGTGCCAAGAGTAGCTCGAAGTGGGCCTTCTTCGACGATTCGGACTTGGCCGAACTTGAGATGAGTCTGTTTCTCGAGATGGAATTGGTCGACGTCCCATGCGCTGACTGTCAGCTCGATAGGGGCTAGGAAAGTTGGGTACTTACTCCCAGTAATTGGGGTGATCTTCCATGATGACCATTCCTCCCGTTTGTCCTTCGGGAATGAGTTCTTTCCTACTTGGTCAGCATGCAATGTTGAACCCACAGTACTCCGCTTACTCATGAGCCTTGTCGTAGACGGAGACGATCCTGCCTTCTCGGATAGTCATGGCGATATTACCATTAGCCATAGTGAAGGTGTTGTAGCCCGCCTGAGAGACTGTAACATTAGCTTCCCTGCTCCAATCAGGAAAAGCTGTCATACCAGTGACCCTAGGTACATCCGCATACAAACCCTTGGGACTAGCCAGAATAGGTCTTGCTTCATCAGTGGCATCAAGAAGCACCATGCCCTTTTTGCCATCCTTTGATAATTGGGCAGAAGCAGTCTTGAGCCCGGAGTGGATATCAAGTGGGACTTCCACGATAGCTTGTCGTGGGTAGTTGGGTAGTGTGTTGATAGCGAACAGCTTGCCGGCCTCTTTGATTGGTTGATCTACATTGACGGGTCTAGAAGACTTGTAGAGGATGGAATAGGCTTCTTCCATGACTGCGGTGATCGATTTTCGAATAGCAGCATATTTGGCTTGTGCGTCCTCGTAGATCTGGTCGCGTCAGTCATCGCTAAGATAAGAAATCGAGACTCACCATGGCAATACCACTTCCTGGTAGGACATCGTGGAATTGACACAATAGGATATCCTCCCAGGCGGCATCGAATTTCTATAGATCAGGTCTCTTCGCATAGAACAGAAAGAGATGCTCACCTTTTTGGGATACTCGTAGTCCGGATCGACCAAGCTGGCCATAGTAGCAGCATACTCCGCCTCCCGCATCAAAATCTCACTCTTCCTATTCTCCCTCTTGCCCTTGGCTTGAGTAGTATATGTACCCCTACTTGATCAGCCATCACCCTAAACATCATAGAAAGATTTACCGGTGGAACTCTCCGTACAGCTCTCCTCGCCAATTGGGTAGCTTGTTCCCATTGTTGGTTTCCTTTCTGACACTATCGTAGAATTCGGAGAAACTTCCTCCCATCTTGACGAGGGGGAGTTGACCTCCGATATCATTTCGTTGACCGACTGCTCGAGCTCGTCGAAGTTTCTCCATCATGGGTGGAGTAGGACCACCTCCTCCATCACCATTACCAAAGAGGTATAGTGCTTGTGCTGATAGTCAGCTAAACTTCGTATATCAGGGGGCTGAAAGCTGACAGGTAACCTCGAGGTTCTTGTTGTTGGTCATTCCTCGTCGGATCTCATCCATATTGGCCCTATGTTGTCAGCTACTGATCGCAGCCAGAAGTATTGGGACTGACTGTGCTCCATACGTATCGACGGGGGTCATATGAGTTAAGATCTGTGAACTATCGAGACCGACCCAATTGAAGGTCGAGTGAGGAAAGGTATTGCTGTCCATGAGCTAGATCCGTTCGTCTTGAACATCAACTCACTCGTGGTTCCACGACAACTTCTGGGTGAAGAAGTTTCTAGCTCCAGCAGATCGAGCAATCTGGGGCAATTGACTCGAGTATCCAACTGGATTATCAGCTATGTTTAGGACGTGGCGAGAACTCCAGCTTACAGGTATCGGGAAGAACAAAGGTATCAGACCTAATTCCAAATCGAGACTCAAAGTACCTCTGGCCATACAGGAACTGCCTAACAAGCGATTCTCCAGAAGGCATATTGACATCCATTTCGACCCAAGTAGCTCCAAGAGGCTGGAATTTACCCTCAGCAACCCTTTCCTTGAGTTTATCGAACAATTCTGGATAGAGCTCTTCGAGCCATTTGTATTGTTGGGCTTGAGTTGCCGAGAATCGGTGCTCGGGGTATCGTTTCATCAGGTCTAGTTGGGTTGACCAAGATCGAGCTACCTTTTGCTGGGTTACGGTAAATGGCCAGAGCCAGGCGGTATCGATGTGACTGATTGTAAGCTTGTTTGGCAATTAGGAAGTTTTCGAGGACTCACCAGTGCCCAATACCCCATAGAGTACCTTGCTGCTTCTCTGCCTTTTGACTATCATGATCCGCCAAACTTTCCCAGTTCTCTCCTAGAATAGTCTCGGCGCACTTTCTAGCCTTCTTGATGGAATCGGGGTCGGTAGGTACGAAGATGTTCATGATCTCGTTGGCGACATATAGACATCGCATAGCCAAAGGGGTATCGTCAGGAAGGGCATCAAGCAATCCTTTGAGGGTAGTGAAATCCCACATGAGCCTCCAAGCTTCCATATTGGGTACGACCAAATCGGCGGTATTGAGTCGGTAATATTGATTATCATCCGGTGCGTGAATATCATTCTGTCCACCAAGCTTGTTGCAAGTCGCTTCGATATAGTAGTGTGCTACCCCCGCCTTTCGCTGAGCTTCGGGGATGATGAATTCCACTCGTCGATCCTGACCAAATCCACCAGTAAGACCGTGTAGAGGGAATCCGTCGGTATTGAAGACCATTGACTCTCCGGTAGAATCAAATTCAAGTTGAACACGTTCATATTCGGCCCATTCGGATGGGATATGGATTGCGACTTTGAACCAATGATTGGTCCACGATGGGCCAAAGGATTCTCCCTTCTTAGCTGGTTTATAGGTTGCTCGCTTTGCCTCTTCGAATGTCGGCTTCGATCGCCCCGGTGCAGACCAGACTTGGAGCTGTACGACGTCGTCACCATCTCGTTGGTGATCGAACATTACAGCTGAGAGGTTATCATCGGCAAAGTGACCGCCCTGAATGATTAGCTGTTGTCGTTCAATGCCAGAAGGGACTCACGATGAACTCATTGAGCCTGCTTCGGGTGGAGCCCAGATGTTTTGGTCCTATTGATCAGCGTAGTATCACGTACGCTAGGCCGTGAGAATGACTTACGGGCTTCATGGCTGAGCTGAGGATAGTCGGGCAGCTTGGAACCCTTGGATTGGAACGACATCCTTTGTTCTCTTGTCTCCTGAGATGAAGTGGGTTGTTGACAGGTGTAAGAGCAATCTATACTCTACTGTGTTGCCGATTGAAGTAGCGTAGTATTCGCGGGTGATTCGGCGAATCTTTGTCCGGTACGTGATTGCGCCAAGAGGGTCAGAGTGGGTGATATGGAGGGTGGAGTACAAGAGGAGAGAGTATGGGGCACAGAGTGGGGGAATCAAAGGGCTCGGAGGAGGCCGAACGCCGGTGGTAGGACTTACGTAATCATTGGGAGGATGATCTGGGTGAGGCATATACGAATATGTGTGCAAGTACTGCATGCAGAAATGAGCGGATGTAGGGTGTGCATATTGAAGAAAGAGCATTATGAAGTCTACATTCTATTCTTATCGGCAGGCTGGGGCACACTAGTTCCTGCCTGTTGAAACCATGGGATCTCCGTTAACCAATGCTGGTCGAATACCGATACGTTTCTGGCGTAGATTGCCGATGTAATTGTCTATTGTCAGCCCTTCTTCCTCTCTAAATGATCACATTATTACTTACCAATTCATCATAGACGATAGCGGGTACTTTCTTTGACATCAAGACAGATGATGGGTGAATCTTTACGATCTATTAAATTCAGTACTCCATCAGTTCAACGTATAGGAAAGAGACTCACAAGACTACCCGCAGTCTGTCGATAACTCCCATCACTCTGCACAATAGCAGTATTCATGAAAAGCCCCCTCAGCAAACACCTTCCAACAACCTCACTCTCACTCCCACACGTCAGTGTCGGATCAGCTCCATCCCGCCTTGCCAATTCCCTTAATTGTTCCCTAACTTTCAAAGCATGTTGGATAGTCTTCCCATTAACGTGATTGTCCTTCAACCATTTCCCTACTCCTTTATTATCTTGAGTTTTCAGGTCGATATAGGCTCTCAAGACGTTTAATTGGGTAAGGTGATCACCGTCTCGGTGGATGAATTTCGCTCGCGATAAAGCCGCTGATTCACGGTCTGAAGAGCGGTCGATGAATAGTGGGCCAGAGTTGATGAGGGACAGGATATCGATGATTTCGGAAGAACAGCCTAACGAGAATGAGGCAATCAAGATTCGGGCGTGAGGTGGGTCCAAGGGGTATTTGAGCATTTCAAGACCTAAGGGCGTGATTGTCCGTGGGCCACTTAGAGCTCCCAGGCCAGCTAAAGTTTGGAATGCCGCTCCGACTATAGCGTTAGCTTATGTCATCGTATTCAAGGGCATGAGAAGGGACATACTGGCTTCACGACCTGGATTATCGATATACTCGAATGTGAAAGGGTCTTGGTTCATTGCTACCAGTTGTAGCACCGCTGAAGAGAGATTACATCGTTGGATCTCTGGCGCGTCGAAATCGATGAGTTTGTCGAAAGCTTCCTTGGTGAATAGTCTGAAACATTCTCCATCGCGCTAACAGTCAGCATCTCTTTCCCTTATATCACACCGTTAACAGCATCGAGTTGAGTCGAGTCGACAAGGGATGAGGAGAAGCTCCGAGGATGAAGAATAACAAGAGTATACTCACCTCTCGACCAGCCCTACCCGTCCTCTGCCAAGCAGCAGCTTTACTAACCCCCCTCTTTCTCAACTGTTCAATAGCCCCACTACTCCGATGTACATATTCCTTCTCCTTCTTATATCCCGTATCTATAACATAAACGACTCCAGGGATCGTTATGGACGTTTCAGCAATATTCGTAGCTACCACTATTCTACGAGTCGAGGGCGGTAGCGGGGTAAATATCTTGTTCTGGGCTGAAGAAGGTAGTCCGGCGTACAAGGGGAGAATTTGGAGCTATCCATCAGAACATTACATTACGAAAGAGGAAGACGTACTGCTTGAGAATCTGGTGGTAGATCTTTTGAAGCTCTCTTTAGGAGTTCTACACATGTTTCTATTTCTTCCGAACCTATTCATCAATGTCTCACTCTATGCCTACTTTAGCTGAGGAAGATGAGACTCACCAGGCATGAAAACCAACACATCCCCTTGGACGGCAGGGGTCGCATAATGAATAGCCATGACTTTATTAGCGGCAGCTTCGATGAAATCGTCAACTGGATCAACCACATGTCGAGTGGAGACATTGTACATTCGCCCTTTCACCAATAATGAGTCTCGGCAACTGTATGTCAATACACATCCCGAATGGACGAGTAGATTTGAGGAGGCTGAACAGCCTAGACGTACGTTTCAAAGAAATTCCTAAATTTGGTAGGATCAAGGGTAGCACTCATAATAACAAGTTTTAAAGGCATAACCCTCCTACCCCCTACCACAGCTCTCGTCTTATGTAGCTACTTCCTTAATCTCTGAATCTTCTTGAGAGCCCCACATAGGAAATCGGTATTCAAAGTTCGTTCGTGCGCTTCGTCGATTATGATTATATCGTATTTCAGCAGTAGGTTCAAATCTGGTTCTTCTTCTGAATTCCCATTTGTACCGTTTGTATGACCATTTGCTTGAGCTTTCGTTTTATGTTTCGAACCATTTGCAAGTTCCCTACCACATCAGCCCACTCTTCTAGTCCTCCCCAAGCCAAGGGCTTTAGCGGACCTGGCGACCCTCAATTAGACGTACCTCATCATGACTCCCTCGGTCAAATACCTGACCCCCGTTCTGACACTCATAGCCTCCTCGAATCTAACACTATATCCAACTTCATCACCGCACTCGCATCCCATCTCCTCGGCTACACGACGAGCGAGGGCTATACAAGGTAATCGACGAGGTTGGGTTATTGCTATCATTGGCCCTCTTCCGGAGGGAGACGACTTGGAGGACGAAGGGGAGGAGTAGTGGGATATAGATTTTGGATGGGTCCTGAGGAGTTGGGGTAGTTGGGTGGATTTACCACATCCCGTTTCTCCCAGGATCTGACATTAGCCCAATTCTTTCACTATTCCAATCTTGAATCGTCCTCCTATTCCTCGGGCCGTTCTGAGCAATTCAAAGAGAGAGGAGACGATAGAGAGGGGACATACGATAGTAGTTTCATTATCCATAATCTCATCAAGAATAGCTCTCCGCCCTATCCGTCAGTCCATTTTCCAGTTTATTGGAATAGACATACCTTGATAAAATGGTAGATCCTGCCTCATCTCAAACAACTCCTCAGCTTTCTTCTCCAACTTCCGCCTCTTATCCCCTTTATCCCCATGACTGTTCCCATTGATCTTTTGCCTTTTCTCGGAATGACCATTCAATTTGCTCTTCTTAGTTCGCTTGACAATGGGTTCTTCCTCTTCGTAGGCTGATGACTCCCCGTCCGAGGTGGATTTGAAGGTCGAGATCCTTTTCTTTGAGGGTCCAGCCTCTGTCTCTGGGAGTACGGGAGGCATGTTCCGCCTCGTCTATGGATATAGATATGCGTATATAGTGGAATGAAGTGTTGTAACTTATGGTTTGAATTGAAATATTGGACCAGGCACCGCGTCGGAATTTTGGCTTTAGCTCGTGACTGTTTGATGATCATCCGGTTCATACATATGACAGCACAGCGATCAAAGCGAAAGAATG
>Ga0265780_10005042_pt1 | contig 16870 bp, 10 predicted proteins | sample P1T30metagenome_FD_192432 | JGI IMG/M metagenome (GOLD analysis project Ga0265780, IMG submission 192432) | Plant litter microbial communities from East Loma Ridge, Irvine, California - P1 T30 | ecosystem: Environmental > Terrestrial > Plant litter > Unclassified | place: USA: California... | reverse complement strand
GCGCCGCGCGGTATTTTGGGACCTGGCCTGGGCGGCTAATTTCCCTGCGCTAGGGTCTGGACCGTATTACCCCTGAGTTGATCGATGTCACACGAGCAGAACGTTCGCTGGACGTCTGGGGATGGGGTTCGTTCCGTGTCTGAGTTACTGTGTAATCTGGAAATTCAGCAGCATCACGAATGCAAAAGCCAGTAAAGTAAAAGTGTAAACCATGTCAATTATGTTATCGACTCTTCCTGTAGAGCGAAGAATCTAGGAACAAGGAATCCACAGACCACACACAATCCTCCGTGGGGACAGTAGCCCTTTCGACCAAGCGTATTATAAAGTTGAATTTGTACAATCGAAATGCTGCTGCGACATATTGCGCAAGGAGAGGTAAATGCCTTCGAACTCCGATCCCAATGCGGTCGTGAGAAGCGAAGTCATAAACCCATGAGAACCCGTTCCTCCACCGGACCGCCGTAAATCAGAAGGCACAGAGCGAGCTCTACGCCATCAGATCACTTGGCGAGCTGCTTACAAGAAAGCGGCGGCAGCGGCAACGATGGCCATGATTCCGGCACCAGTCTGAGCAGCAGCACCGGTGAACTGGGAAGGAGGAGCGCTCTTGGTGGCAGAGCCGGAGGGAGCGGCAGTGCCAGCGGGAGCTGGGTGGGTGGGGACAGTGCCGTTGCTGGATGGGTAAGGGACAGCCGGGGGTGCAACAACGGAAGGCTTGACAGGGTATCCAGCGGGAGCAGAGTGCTCAGGGGCGGGAGCAGAGTGCTCAGGGGCCGGAGTGGGGTGGACAGGGACAGTGGTCGTAGTGACACAATCTGATCTTGCATTAGCGCATACCTTCAAACAACAAATCGAATGAAGCCTACCAGTGACAACAAGGGTGGTCGACTCGGTGACAGTGTAAGTGGATCCAGCGTAGGTGATGGTGGTGGGTTCAGGGCAGACGGTGGTGAGACCGGTAACGACCTTGGTGGTGTACTCTGCGGGAGCAGAGCTGGCGGGGTAGCCAACAGCGGAGCTGACAACCGGGTAAGAGTCAGCCGTGGAAGCAACTGGGTAAGCAGCAGCAGAGCTGGTTTCGTTCTGAGTAGGATAGCCGTAGCCGTAGGCGTTGGCGGAGGCAACAAGGCCAGCGATGACAGCGAAGGAGTGCATGTTGATTGTTGATGGTTGATTATTAAATACGTTGGTATTAAGTATGGAGGTCGTGAAAACGAGTGAATGCGGTGAAACCGGTGTATTAGTGAGTGTGTGGTAAGGAAAGAGAATGAGGAGGACAGGCAGAATGCTTTATATGATAGCTACATGAGATGCCTTAGCGAAGACGATGCTGGTGGACAGGGGCACAGGCCATGGCAGCGTCTGTTCGTCAGCCTGTCGAGTGCTTGACTGTCATGGCGCCCAGAATTGATGCGCTTTGTGATGGTACGGTAAAGGGGGAGTGTCGATAGCGCCGTAGTGCACTGACGAGACCCGCCGCCTGGACTGTTTATTGATGGACATCGAACGTGCCTATCAGAAATAGGCATGGCGCTTGGAGACAAAACGAGCCAGGCAATTTCCCCTGCTTAGGGGTCCTTGCAGCCTCAACAGTTCGTTTACCAGACTAACCACGTATGGGCCGAGCTACCGCTGGCGAAGTACTGTGCATGACTTGTTCAAGCACGCGGTGTGCACAACACGCATTCGAAAGACCGCACCGTTGCCGACAGAATGACGAGGCGTAGCCGTGTAACCTTAATAGCCGCGCAACGTCATTGAAGGCCGTCTTTTTACATGCCGCTCAGGGCGCTTTCGCAGTTGACAGCTTTGCTGAACTTGGCGGATGTTGGAAGAATACCAAGTTAGGAGTATGCCGGGGTGACCCCTCACGTTGATTGCACGAGCCATACTTTTTGATTTCCAGCTCCGGACTGCCTGACGTTTGGCACTGTCACCCCGCAACGAGAGTCGAGAGCAAAAATAGCCGTCCGTGCAATTGCCCCTAATAACAGCAGAGATCGAGAGAGTTATCGCCCTCCAAGGTCGGCCAACAGTGGACTTTGGTTTGGGGACTGGAGGGCGGGTTCCTGCATTGACGCAGCATCTGGGCCTCACTAGAAACCTAGCGAGCGGCGAAATGCCAGCAGCGCATCGATCCGCGGTGCGGCTTTGATGACATTCTCGTGTTTACACACCGCTGTGCAAAGTCGGCGGCTGAGCGGCTGGACGAGCCAAAAGCTGAGATGAGACAAGATAGGGCGGCTCCGCTTGCTGCCAGCTGAGTTCTCGCACTGGTCAGAAGCACCGTTGATTGGCCGACTCCTGTCGAGTGCCGTGCCAATTGCTGACAGCGATGCGATAGGAGTTGGGCAATCTCGCGTCGAGTGCCGCCTCTCAGGAGCATCTCAACCTAGTGAGCGCCACAACAGTGCTTAAGAAATTGCGTTGTTCCGCTTGTTTCTGCCATGGGAGCTATTGCGGAAGAGTAGGTACAGTAGCTCGTCGTGTTTGCGAGACTTCTGCCGTGATAGAATTTGGCTATTGCCTCAATTGGAACGCAGTCCGAGCCGCCGCGGCATGTCGAAGGTCTCGCATGAACTTGTGGTTGTTTTTGTGAGGTCGTAACGTGCCTTACAGATTTTCAAAGTCACGACGCGCCGGAGCGCCGACGGCCCGAAGTTTGGCCGAGCAAGCAGGAGCTGCCCATGGCATTGCAAACTCTTTTCGCACGACAACATCACATCCTGAACCCTTCCTAATTGCACAATTTTGTTAATGGTGAAACACGCATAAGTCTGGTCGACAAATTCTTTATTGATCTTCCTCAGATTGGTGGCTAAGGGTACACGCTTTGGTTTCTTAGAGATAGTCAAGTCAGGTGACTACCTGCCGAAGCTCGTTCTCCGACCGGGCTTTACAGCGCAGCATGCCTTCGACGAAAACATCTGCGCAACTACCTAAAGGGTGGCCCTCGGGCACAGCATACCTACACTCGCCAGTTCTGTCAAAGAAGCTAGGCGCGGACAACATCGACAGATTGATCCTCAAGAAGTCTGATCTACCAACTGACACTCAAGTTCTGAAGACCAGTGGGCCTTACAGTAATGTGAGAATCACGCCGGTAACAGATGACTCGCATCCCGCTCATGGTCAGCATGCTCTGTACACGACGCAACACTTGCCGCCAGATGCCTTCATCCTACCATACCTAGGATATGTGCATGATCAGACTGACCTTGACGAAGCCTCCGACTATGACCTCTCTCTCGATCGCGATTTTGGCATAGGCGTAGATGCTTCAAAGATGGGCAACGAAGCAAGATTCATCAACGACTACCGCGGCGTCTCCACAGCACCGAATGCAGAGTTTCGTGACATCTACGTCGAGGTCCCAGCTGCTAAGGTCGAGAAACGAGTCGGAGTCTTTGTGTTAAGTGCAGGTAAGAGCGGCAAGAGAGCTAAAGGCATCGGTCGTGGTCAGGAGATCTTGATATCCTACGGCAAGGGATTCTGGACCGAACGTCAGTCGGCGCAGGAATAATTGCCATTAGTCGTCGGGCTTTCCAAACCGCTCTATCATGTCACTCTCCGCCGACTGAGTTTCCCCTGCCGCCTATGAATGGACAGCTACGTCTTCCGGAAGACCATCCAAGCCATGCTGCCGTGCCACAGTTTCACAGTTTCACAGGCAAACATATCCAAATGATCTGGGCACTGGCTGTCTGAGTCGCGAAAAGACGCTCCAAAAGATGTCACGATCTCTTGTCCAAGTTCTCAAACGTCACGCGTGCGCTACTCTCGCATTGGCGGAGTCGAAGTATGCAGCAATTGCGGTTTTTATCGGGCAGTCGAGTTGCAAGAGTTGGGGCGAACATCTGTCGTCTCTGGCACGACTATCGAGCTTTTCTTTAGCCTCGATGCTGACTCCATTGGGCCGGTGCCACATGCCCGGATGTGGATGCGGACCAGCATCGATTGCTTGGCCTATCCTCGTGTCTCAGGGTGGAAGACATACGACCAGGTAGTTATTGTTTCTCACCGATCTGTGGTGCTGGGCATTGACTGGTAACACAATCGCTCTACTCGATCTTGTTCAAAGCGTCAGCACCTAAGAGAACGAGGGGAGACCATGTCTTATGACCCTCTTTTTGAAGTGTGTTACACAAAGTGCAATCTCCTGTAAATGAGTGGCGCTGAGCTTGATTTAGTGATGTGTAAGACTCTGCAATTATGTAAGAAGGCTACAGCTGAATGAGGCCACACGTCTTCATTACTGCGCTATTCTCTGTGGCAGTATTTGCGTACTATATTGGTTGTCTAAATTTCCATGGTTTTAGGTTTGGCTCGAGTTGACGGAGTAAGGAGAAGACTTCGACCACGACTGAACTGCGGAAGTCAACGTCTCCATACAGCTACTCCAGCGTCTATGCGGTGGCACAGTAAGGCAGTGCGTGGCTGAAGATCGCGGCACTCACTCGCGTTACATAGTAGAAAAGGCAACCGCCAAATCTATAGCCCGAAGCTGTACGCAGTGTCTTCCCGTCGCAATCGGACTCTGACGATACTGTGTATAACCTCAGGCTATCAGATGCTCGTGCTTCGTTTCTGGGATAGTTCACAGCCCACAGCATGCGACACGTGGACTCTCAGGCGCGAGTGTCCAACGGAAAGCAAGACAACCCAACAATGAAAATACTGGCACGCAGGCGCATCATCCTCAAAGTTCCGATTGCCACGTTGGATGATTCGGTACCCACTCGCGATGAGCTATTGCCCAACCAGCAGCCTGGAGGTATACACAGCGCTCTTCAGATTTGAGGGTGCGAGAAAGGACAGGTGTGTAGCTCCAGGACGCCGCGTCGTTACCGTCGTAGCCGATAGATGCATTTCACTGACGGTGTATAGTCCCGAGCCATTCATTTCCAGAGCTACATGCCGTGCCAAGAAAGATGTATTCGTGGTCCGAGACCAATACGTGGTGTTCATCCTGGCAATGAGAGCAACGAGAGCATTCCCAATAGACGTTGACGACGCTCCGAAGCACAAGACTAGATATGTCTTCGTTTGCTCGCCCGGTGTTGTTCTGCATGTAAGTGCACCCACCAAGCAAGGTCCCGTCTGGAGTGGGTGTGTTCGTGGACCACACGCCGTCATTCCATCGCCACGGAAGTAGGTCAGGCTTCATCTGACGCAGGAAGACGTAGGTTTCTTTCGCTGCCCATCTGCGAAATTCGGGGTTGTCGTACGCTGCATCCAGGCAGCGGGGCTCGTCGAATTGTGTTCTTGGGTCGTTCTTCTTCGAGGTTTCCCCCCGACTTTGACTTCTTCGCAGGCTCTTCCATGGCTTCTTCAACATCAGAATTGCTGTGAAGGGGCTGGTACTCGCTAGACAATGTACGGCGGGACTTTCGATGGAGGTGTTCACGTGAAGGGAACTGAGATAGAGAGCAAGATTGCATTGTTGAGGGGTGTCTGTGGCGAACAGACGATAAACTGGAAAGCGTGCCCGCGAGAGATAAACACGCCCTGCTGCCTCGAAGATTGAGCGCCCATATTGCCCACCCAGCTCAAGGGGATTCACTTTCTCACACGTTGCAGCACACGCCACCTCGGGCTGACAAGCACGTCAATGGATTACTGTCACACATACCCTTCGCAACAGGAGTCTGACAGTGCTGCGTATACCTCCAGGCTACCGTGTGGGCGATGCGACATGCTCTTGATAGTTCATTGGCGCAGTCGTGCTGTAACATTCTGATTCGTACTACAACAGCTCACGCGTGTGACTCCCCGTGTGATCATTGCCCCAAAGGCGGTAGGTATGTAAGAATTACGTTGCTCCAATCCTCCGTCACTGGCTTATTAGACACCTCCAAGTCTTCCATGGAAGGCGCCCGTGTTCTAGAAGGCTCGTCCTGGCCATTGCGATACGTCGGCACCAAGGGCCCTGATTGTAGCAACGAATCATTGCCTTGTTTGGCATGCAGTCTGCAACCTGCGTCACAACACAGCAAGCGACCAAACACACGTGGGACTTAGCCACGTAATGTGGCGCCCGCTAGCCAGCAATGCCCTATGGCGTGTGGCTGTGGTCCGCTGATTGGTCTCCTTTGTAATACACAAGCAGGGTTGGGTTTATCGCAAGCCCGAATTCCACCAACAGTTTTAGGCCAGATTGCGCCAGAAGTGAGCATTCCAGAGGCCGATCCGCAAAGTTGGACTTCCAAGTTCAGGGTCAGCTTGGGGCTGAAGTGACGTCGGCGGTTCGGAGTCTGCGCCGTGTGGCACAGAAAACCCAAACAGACCTCGGGAGCAGAAGCAACAAAAATGTTTCAGTCGAGCGTCATGTTTCGCTCACGCATGGTAATGTCGCATGGAGACGGGAATGTTGGATGTTGGCCATGGAAGAAATTTGCGGACAAAGCATCCACCTCGAAAGCGTGGGGCTCTGTGTGTGCTCCGCGGATCACGGATCACTGCAGACATGCAGGTACGGCACATCGTTGCAGCACCTTTACGGTTGTACGGCATGCTGTTTCATGTCGCAAAGCTGGATTTAGATCTCGATGCTGGATTTCAATGCCTGTTTGTGCTGGCTTACAATGACGTTACGAAGGCGGACCTCGCGACCAATGAAAGATCACAAACCTACGAGCCCCTGGACTTGGAACAAGGTCGTAATTAACCCCCTCACGTTCCCAGACGAAGCCCAAGCACAAGGGCCGTGTCGGCTTGAGCCGCGTTGCTCCCCGTCGCAGCTTTACAACACTTCCACGTCATGGTATAATCAGCCAGGAGGCATGGAGATCATTTGTGGGGGATTTAAGTCCCTAGCATCTCCAGCCGGCGCAAACCAAATACATCAAACCACCATTAAATCAACATACTCCGCTTGCATGCTTGGCAGAAATTCCGAACGCGTGATATCAGCCAACCCACCAAGAAGTCTTCCTGCATACTCCGCACCCGTCGCGCTCTAGAACTATCTCGCAGCCTTGGGTAGCTAACGGTTTCGGGACACCCACTATCCATCATATCGTCCCACATCGCTCCACCTCGATCCACGCGTCAAGCTATCAACATAAGAAGGTCTTTCCGACTTTCGTTTTGCTCACCACCCTCGCCAATACATCACACATTCCGGAAATCACCATGTCACCCCTCTCAAGACCAACACTGTGCAGAGTAAGAACATGTCTATCCACTCTTGCTTGACAAACATAGCTAACAAGGCCCAGAACGAGTCAATGCAGAAATATCTGCTGCTCACAGCCCAGAAAGAAGCACTACAACGCCGCATTGCTCTCCAACTTCCCTTCGGTGCGCCGAGGGAACCCTCATCTCCCGAGTTCCAGTCACTGTCATCCTCGCCTGACTGGTCACCCAAATACACCACGCCTTACCCTGCCGCTACCGAGCCTCTGCCCACTGCCACTGTACGGTCCTCGCGGTCGAGCATGGACGACATGCACACGGACGAGTCACACAAGCTTGCCGAGATCAACCAGCAAATCATCGCGACGTTGACCGAGCTCCTCAACACCGAGTCGATACGCTCGGACGAGAAGAGCCGTGCTTGGATTCAGGAGAAGCTCATGGAGGCTGAACACCAGATCCGACGACAAAGACGTCGCCATTCGTCGAACTCGGAGCGTGACTTTGCTTCTGCCATCGCTCACCACATCGAGCTGGATCTCAACGCTTCGAAGACTTGGGCTTAGACACATCACTTCGACCTGTCTCTCTAAGCTTTTTTTACTTTCAAATTCACGATGGCATGTCATATTCGTTTGGCGCAGGCTGGGAATGGCGCAATGGTTCTGAACCGACGAGATCAAATTCAGAAAAAAGATACCCGATGCACAGCATCATACTAGCGCAGCACTTTGCTCCCACAATTCAATCACATTTCACTTCATGTATCTCAATCCACTGCTCCCACAAGCTCCTCACACGTCCCTATGATCTACACAATCGTGAACAATAGCCCAATCCATCAGCCACACCACACGGCCGCAAAGCACCCAACCGCCCGCGCCCTGCCGGCCGATCCGGGCACCCCTGCACCTAGTCCTCTCGCATCGACACAGCGCTCTACGATCAGCTCTTTCAACCAGACCCGGGCTCAAAATCTTCCCATCGACGCAGCCCCAGCACCCCTGGCCCTGCGCTCCTGCCACACATCACCACATCGGGCTTGTTTGTTATCGCGCTGTGGATTGCAGTCATCGTCGATGCGGGCATGCAGCATGTGTGTAAGGGTGACGTCATACCCGGCAACATCTTGATTCTGTTTTTGATTTTTTTTCGCGAGGAGAATTTGTGGAAGGGTGCGGGGGGGACTTGGGGGCTGCTCAACAGTTCTGCGAACGTCGAGGGACGGGGGGTGGATCGTTGGGTGGGCGTGCCGGTGGTGTGGATAAGGGGTTCTTTGTGGGGAGGGGGGGCTGGATGCGGTGCGGGATCGGCGGCGTGGTGAGGACCCCGCGTTTGTTGGATAGACGGTGCTGGAGCTGGGATGGTGGTTTGTATGTGGCGTTTGGATGCTGAAGTGATGGTTACGTGAAGTGTTCTTGTTGGGATCCATTGAAAGGACAGTGGCGGAATTAAGTCACTCATTTCGACGCATTACTACGTTGCCAATATCTAACGCTCTTGTGAAAGTCCAGGAAGCACTTTGCTAGACTTTGTCTATTTTGGCTCCCGACCGCGTGCCATTCCAGGACCTAGGTAACCCTGCATTCGAACGTTTTTCAGGCTCACGCAACATTGCGAGATGCGGGGAAGGCCGCATCAGGATGGACAGATTGTGTCGTGTGCTCACGTTATGACCGCGACTGCATGCTGTTTTCCGTCTGGGCCCTTTCGAACGATCGTTACTTCGAAGTCGACTGTAGTATCGATAGCTTTCGATCTGACTGCAAAAGGAATGTCTTCCACTTGGTCACTTCCTGGAAGTAGAGAAGCAAATAAGTGTTTGCAAATATCATGGGGTCCCCAATGCTGCGAGAGGCTCAGTGTTGCATGACATCAGTGTTCCGCGAATGCACAGTAGCTTATCTCCAAGCCTCGAATATCTGCAAGCATACGTAACAATTTATCAAGAGCGACGTTTCTTCGTTATAGGTCTTATCTTCAAGATGTTTCGATTTTAGAACATGCTATCTTCTTGCCCAAGCGAGTTTCGCGAACTGACGCAAGCATGAAATAGGTCTGCGATGGCAGTGATGTCATCGGATCGTGATAGTCGATACATTGTCGAGGCCGAGAGGTATCTGAAGATGTTCCGTATTGGTTGACCATCCTATCGCATCTTGCCGTCCGGGCTGATATTCAAGTTGCTCGCCAGAAACGAACGAGTGAGATAATTGTCCACATCCAATGCGATAATATTCCAGATGCCCTTTGTCATTTTCCATAACGCCTAGAAATATTCCCAGATAAGCCACCGCTCCTGAAGCCATTCGAACGATGCCGAGAAGTGCGAAGGAGCGGCGGCGGAGAGTACGAGACTCGATGTCGGAATCTTTTTGCGGTGCAGATTGGTAATCATCGAGAGCTACCCACCCACATGGAGGAAGTCGGTGTTCGCGAACTTTGAGACGCTTGTTCACAGCCCGGCGTCCATGAAGTGTGTGTAAGTTCAGGTATCTCTTCATGGCGACCCGGGGAAGGTCTTGGTTATTGTTGGTGAAGTATCCACGGCGGTCTGGTCCAGGTCCCGACGTGACGCAGTCGCCATTGAAAATGACGGTGCTAAGATCAAATAGCTTGACTCGAATTTGTAATGTGCCTGGACCCGCGAGCCACACTTCAGCTCCGCAAACTGTCGTATCACACGCCCCGTGAACTTTCAGGAACACTGCTTTGGACTCGAAAGCGTCGCCATGGATGTTCTGAGGATAATGGATAGAACCATCCCACGCAGCCCATGACCATGATGGCGCACGTGGGTTGATTGGGCGAATTAAATACTGTCCTGGAAGCCATAAAAGGCCTTCAGAGATCCGGTCACTCCAGAGGCCAACACACCAACTGAGATTTGAGAGCCCAAATATTCGGGCGGCCACAACAGCAATGGCGAAGAGCTTATCTTCTTCCCTAGTCAGATCGCAGTTGGTGTACATCTCGACCAAATGGAGCCAGTCTAAGGGAGTCTGGCGCTGCGCACTCTCATCCTGAGTCCTCGTTTCCCTCTGTACGTCTTGACTCATCAACGCAGTCTGGAGTTCTGGCATAGCAGATGGTGCCCAAAATGTCTCGCCTTCCGCCGTCCCGGACATATCTTTTCGCGCACCGTTCTCTGAAAAGACCTCAGAGCCTCTCTCTGAAAACAATCCGTTGGCAGTGAAATGCAAGACATGCGTTGCAAGCAGTCGCTCTTGTAATACCCAACCCCTTTTCGACAGTAGGCTGCTGGTTGCATCACTGTCGACATTGCCGTGGCGATAAATACCTACACGTTTGCCTTTGTTCTGCAAGTCGATCTCTACTGCTTCACGCTTGGACATTGACTCATCCAAGAAACCTTCAGAGTCGTCTGATACACAGTGAGGTGCAGTGACGAATTCGGCATTGGTGTAAATGTCTCCCATTTTGTGAGCCTCTCGCTGCCAGTCATGCTTATCGTCTTGCACGATACATAGGGCGTCAATCCACAAAGCGCGGACTCTGAGATGTCTTGCCACCGATATTGCATCCTGAAACGTCATGGGTAAGCGGTCTAGTCCAACGCCCGCTCTTAGCCGTCCTATATTTTGGGTCGTAGTAACGGTGGCTTAGCGCAGCGTAAGGTGCACGCAAATAATCGACTAAACAGATATAGCCTTCTCTAGATAAGTCCAGAAGTCGACTCAGGAAGCTTTCTGGGATTTCAGTTCGATTTGATAGATAATATTATTCCGCCTAAGACGTAAGAAGATCCTATTTTGCATTCGTGTCGAGTCGTAGATCGCAAGGAACTCGCGACTCAAACCAGTCTGTGATCCGAGGATCTTCGTCCTTTTCGGAAGTAGGTGGCCCTATATATATTAGTACAGAGATGCTATAACTCTCTAGAGTCTGACTGATAGACTAGTACCAGTAACCCGATAAATTGCTAAACATTCTTCTACCGTGGTATTGGTCTTTATGCGAATAATTGCTTAGGCTATTAAATAGGCTATCTATTGTGCATTACAATAGGCTAGCAGTTAGGTATAATTATACAGTAATAAGGTAGATAAGTAGTAGTATTTCTAATATTTTATTTAAGAGCAGAATAGGTGTTCTCTATATATAGCAGAGATTTCTAAGTAGCCTAAATTATATAACTATACTAAGGCTATTTCTTATATAAAAGATACTTATATTAGTAGTTATAACTAATACTAGCAGTTTTTTATTTTTATAAGTATTACTGCGTAAGAGATTAGCCTATTCTATAATTATATATAAGCTTTTTATTACTTATCTTATCTTCTTAATAATTATTATCTGCAAAGTAATATTATCTTATTATATATTATCTTCTAGAGTAGCTACTAAAGCTAAGCTTTAGAAGTAAAAGAGCTCTAATATTCTAAGATTATTAAGTAATAGAAGATAGAGGTTTAGTAGCATTCTTATTTAATAGTTTTTAGTAGTAATTATAGTATATATAGTGCTTGCCTAATTATTATATAGTATTATTTCTTACTTTCTAAGCTATAACTACTTTTACTTAGAATTTATTATTAACTGCTATTATCTGCAGCTTTATTTATAACTGCTTTTATCTATATAAGCTAGCAGATATAAGTCTCTTAGAGGGGTATATTAAAGTTATATCTCTTTTTTCTGCTTCTCTTTTCTTTTTTTCTTAAGCTCTATTATAGTTACTTTTATATATATTCTTTTTTAGTATTATATCTCTAGTATAATTATTTTATAGTATCTTATCTTTTTATATAAGAGCGCTAATAGTTAAGTAGATTATAACTATAGTAGTAGTAGTAGTAGCTATATAACTACTACTACTACTATTATAACTACTAATACTACTACTAATACTATCTTCTTATATAATAGCTCTTGCTGCTGCGCTTATCTAGCAAGCTACTATTCTTAGTACTTTTATTATATAGTCTGCTACTTAGCTTAGCTAAGTCTTAGTAATATTACTAACTAAGTAGTAAAGCTACTATATCTTTATTACTTAGCTCTATATTAATATATAAATATTTATCTTTTTTTAGTTTTATAGCTTAACTAATTATATAAAAGAATAATAAGCGCGCTACTACTGCTCTGCTATTAACTAATATTAATATTATTTTTTATATAAATATAGATTTATATAAGTAATACGCAAAAGTTATCTGCTGCAAAAGATACTTTTATATAGTGCTTATCTAAAGCTGCAGTGCTATTATATAGAATATCTATAGTTATTATTGCGTAAAGAGTAGTGCCTTTCTAAGCGCGTCTTTTCTTAACTGCTATACTCTTAATAACTTCTTAAGCAAGGCTTATACTAGCTGTATTTAGCAGTTATATAGTGCGTATTATAAGCACTATACCTAGTTTAGTGCAAATAGAGAAAAAAAGAGAAAGTAAATAGAGATAAATAATACTATACTTTTATACTTATAGGCTAATTTATTATATAAAACTATGCTTATAAGATATATTTTTAAAGTTTTTAATTATTAATCTTTTCTTCTTTTTCTTATTATTTTATTATATAAAAGAGATAAAGATATATAGATAAAGAAAGCTATAGTAACTATATAATAATATAAAGAAAAAAAGTATTATAGAGTATATAAGCTCTACTTATTTACATAGAAGAGTCTATTAATATATGCCTCTATATAAATTAATAGCTAGTTTATACAGATAAGTTAGAAGAAGAAGTTATTAGCAGTCTTCTTCGTAAAGGTATCTGCTAAGTTATTTTTTCTATTAATTTAGCAGATCTTAGTAATCTCTCTCTTTTTATATACTTCTCTAAGTAATATAATATTAATTATAAGTCTCTTCTCTATTATAGTGCCTAGCTTAATAAAGCAATTATATAAGAACTTAGAGTTAGTATAGATAATAATTAGAATATCTAAGATATTAAGATTTTATATAATTTAGTTTAGAGTAGTACTAAGAGCAATTATATACTTAAACCTACTAACTATTTTATATAATTTACTTGCTAGTATACTTTATATAACTCTCTTGCACTTAATAGAGTTCTAGTAGATAATATTGCTATAGATCTTAAATATAGAGTCTATTATATAGTCTTTATTTATAAGAATAATAAGAAATTCTAATTAGAAGCTAAGGTTCTTATTATTAGTAAATAAGCTATTAATAAAGATAAGAAGTTTTGTATAAGCAAGATTAAGTAAAATATATATTAGTCTATATTCTAGATTATCTATTTGCTATTAGATTCGCGTATTAAGAGTTTTAATATCTTCTATTATAGGCTTTATTATTTATATAGCAATAAAGAGATTAAATATAGCTTCTAGCTAGCAGATAGATATAATATATATACTTCTAGCTCTCTGTTTAATATATCTTTAAGTAGTATCTAGAAATACTAAGTTAATTATGCAGAGCATCTCTAGCTGTTCTTTAGATATAATATAGATAGCGTTATTATTATATAGAATCTTTGCGCTGTTAAATTTAAGTAAGTTATTATGCAAGAGCATAGATTTAGGTTTAGCCTTAAAGTTTGCTTCTTTAAGTATATTTTACTTTTATATAGAAAAGCTTAGTATAATAATACTAAAAGTATTATTAGTCTAGAGATCTATAATACTAAATAAGTTCTATTCTTTCTAAGTAACTAGTAGGTATAGATTATATATTAATACTGCTATATTTAGCCTATTCTTATAGTAATTATAATATATCTTAAACTAGTATAGGCTAGATTTAGTAGCTCTATATAGTAGTTAGATAACTTATAGAATAGTATTTAGTAAGAAGTATTCTTATAGATCTTATAGTAGTCTAGCATAGATTATATAGAGCAGTTTATTCTTAGACTAGATATAAGCTTATATAATATTACAAAGTTTATATTGTATACTATGCAAAGCAATTAGTATAGCGCCTACAGCTAGAAGAAGTCTCTAGCTTATATATTAGATAGTAAGTAATTAAGTAAGAATCTTCTTCTTTTTATTATCTAAGTAGCTAGCTAGAATAAGTCTAAATTTCTTATATAGCTATATAGACTTGCTTTTAATTTCTTATATAAGCTTAAAGTTAAATATATATTCTATATAGATAGCTAAATTATATACTATAACTTAGAATATTCTATTAGTAATAAGTGCGTTAATTTCTATATAGTTAGCTTCTTTAAAAGATCTTTCTAGAGTTATAATTATACTATTTATATAAAGCTTAATAGCTAGAGCTATATTATCTTTCTTCTTTTAAGTAAGTATAATTTATGCTAAGTTCTATTTTAGAAGTAGATATTTTCTAAGTCTTCTATAGCATTTTATATAAGGCTATTCTTTCTAGTTAAAAAGATATTAATTAGAGTCTTTTGCAGGTAATATCTCTTATTATATAGCTTATTTTTCTTTTTTTAGCTTTCTCTAGCATCTTATATAAAGTTACTCTACTTAGATAAGTAGAAGTTTATCTAAGTCTTTTAAGAGTTAGTTCTATTACTGTATAGAATATTCTTTATCTAGGTATCTATAGTAATATTTAATATACGTAAATCTTACTTTTAGAGAACTATTATTAAAGTTAATAATAATATCTTTACTCTTAATATTTTATATAGTATATAAGCTAGTCTATCTCTTCTTCTTTCTCTAAATAAGTACCTCTATACTTTAAGAAGTATTAAGAATATTATGCGTAACTAGGCTATTCTAGGTATTAATTGCATAGTTAATATCTTTTCTTACTCTTTTAGCTTAGATATTTTTTATAGCTTTATATACTATAGTAGTATATTATATAATATCTAGTAATAAAGAAAAGTCTATATTAATTCTTAGGTATACTCTAAAGATAAGAAGCGTTAGTATAATACTATTTAGTCTAGTAGTATTATTAAGAGCTTTAACTACTATTTATAGAATAACTTTATTATTAGTATTATTACGTAACTTAGCTTTAAGAATATTAAATATATAATAGAGCAGAGTATATACTTTCTTAATCTTTCTAATTGCTTAATATACTTCTACTAGTATTTAGTAATATATAACTTCTATAATCTTTGCGCAGTTTTAAAAGTTCTTTACTATAAAGTTAATTCTAAGGTTATATAATAGGAAGTTAGATAGTCTTTAGTAGATATTAATCTAGTATCTATAGAAAGTATCTTAGATATCTTATATAGAGAGTAACTTTAGGAAGATAGCTGCTTAGAAGAATATCTAAGCATTAATTATATATAGTATATTCTTATTACTAATATATATAACATTAGCTATAACTTTATAGTTAAAGTTAGTATTATTTCTAATTATAAACTTAAACTATTAAGAGAAGCTTCTATGCAACTAGCAGAAGTAGCAGAACTTTTCTACTTTATTTAAAGTTTATACGTTAATATTATAACTAGCTTTAGTTAGTATCTTATATAGCTATTCTATATAAAAGTAGCTAAATCTATAATAGAGTCTGCGCAGTTCTTATTCTATAAGAAAGCTTATAGCTTCTAAGTTACTAATATTAAAGAATAGGTATCTCTATTTCTATATAATAAGTACTATTATACTATTCTTGCGTATAATATAGTTAAGCATATTATTAAAGTATACTTCTAGCTTATCTGCATCTGCTAGAAAGAATAGAAATAATATAGAAGTATCTATAATATAGTAAGTAACTTCTTTTAATAGGTTTTTAATTTGTATAGTACTAATAGAATTCTTTTATTCTTAGTCTCTAAAGCTAATAGTTATTCTTTCTAGTATCTAGTCTATCTTTATCTAAGAGTTCTCTTAAAAATAAGCTATAAGTTAATTCTTACTAACTATAGAGACTTATATAGCACTAGTATTCTATAGTTTTTCTTAATATACTATATAATAATAGCTATTAAGCATAAACTAGTTTGCTTACTCTTTATACAATATATTATAGATATCTTCTCTAGTTATTTAGTAGAGGAATAATATTAATATAAAGTATATTAGCTTTGCTTAGCTATCTTTATAGTTAGAGTCTTTTTTATTCTTTTCTAATTTCTTATATAGATCTTATATATTCTTTAGATATTCTTTAAAGTTTTAGATATAGAATATAATAGTATAGTTATCTAGAGAGGAATTATAGAAGAATTTATATGCTATAATATATTACTATTAAGCTCTTATATAATTATAGTAGAGGTAGTTAGAAGACTAGTATTCTTCTTTATAGCAGATAAAGTATTTCTTTATTCTATTACTATTGCATAAGATACTGCTTATAAAGCAGTTAGATAGCTTTATATAAAAGCTGCGTCTTTATAATAGTCTTTAGAAGAGTTTATTATTAGTATATCTATAGTTAGTATAGTATAATTTCTAGTCTTAAGTTTAGCTTTGCTAGTAGTATACTATAGAGTAGAGCAGTAACTAAAACAAACAGTCTTTATTGCAATAGAACAGCAGTAAATTAAAGTATAAGTGTCTAGTAGGTAGTAAGTCCTCTATTCTGCACTATCTTCCCCTTAAGTAGACTCTAGAAAAGCCTCTATTTCTCTTCTTCGTGTAATAGTATAAACTTCTCTATCTTTAAGCTTATTCTTATAAGCTCTTTCTATTTCGCAAGCATATATATATATATATATATATGCGTATATACTAAAAGAGAAAAGCTATACTAAATCTAGTAAGAATAATAACCCTAGTAACTTAATAATAAACTAAAACTTTCTCTATCCTCTTCTTTC
>Ga0265780_10005040_pt1 | contig 16873 bp, 17 predicted proteins | sample P1T30metagenome_FD_192432 | JGI IMG/M metagenome (GOLD analysis project Ga0265780, IMG submission 192432) | Plant litter microbial communities from East Loma Ridge, Irvine, California - P1 T30 | ecosystem: Environmental > Terrestrial > Plant litter > Unclassified | place: USA: California... | reverse complement strand
CCCAACTGGATGTGGCGCAACACCGATGTCGCCAATTTCGTCGAATGGCTGCGCCGCCATAACGCCGCGCGCGCGTCCGGCGGCAAAGCAGGCAGCGGAGCGGCGCAGGTGGGCTGCTACGGCCTCTACCTGTACAGCATGTTCACGTCGATCGGGGAAGTGCTGGCTTACCTGGAGGGCGTCGACCCCGACGCGGCGCGCCAGGCGCGTGAGCGCTATGCCTGCTTCGACCATTATCACGACGACAGCCAGCGCTATGGCTACACGGCCAGCCTGGACCTGTCGGCGTCGTGCGAGGAAGGCGTGATCGGACAGCTGCACCAGATGCAGCAGCGGGCTTCCGACTACATGCGTGGCCATGGGGACGAGGAAGCATTCTTCTATGCGCAGCAGAACGCCCGCCTGGTCAAGAATGCCGAAGAATATTACCGCACCATGTTCCGTGGCCGCGTGTCGTCGTGGAACCTGCGCGACAGCCACATGGCCGATACGCTCGACGCGCTGGCCGAACACCTGTCGCAGGACGGCGCGCCGGCGAAAATCGTGGTGTGGGCGCACAACTCGCACATCGGCGACGCGCGCGCCACCGAAATGGGGGAGCTCGGCGAGTGGACCCTGGGCGAACTGGCGCGCAAGCGCCATGACGGGCAGACCCGGACCATCGGCTTTTCCACCTACGAGGGGTTTGTCACCGCCGCGTCCGAGTGGGATGCGCCGGCCGAACACAAGCGGGTACGGCCGGGCATGCGCGGCAGTTACGAGGAAACGCTGCACAGCACCGGCATGCCGCGCTTCTTCCTGCCGCTGCGCGAAGCAGGCGTGGTGCGCGACGCGATGCTCGAGCGCCGGATGGAGCGGGCCATCGGCGTCATCTACCTGCCGCACCTTGAGCGCCGCAGCCATTATTTCGGGGCGCGCCTGGCCGGCCAGTTCGATGGCGTGGTCCATATCGACCACACCACCGCACTCACGCCGCTCGACCAGGGCGGCGGCTGGCACGCCGAGGAACCGCCGGAAACCTATCCGTCCGGGCTTTGAGGGAAGGTCCGGCGCGGCCGCGGCCTGCCTTCCTGCGAGGTCAGTGCCGCGCCGCGGCTGCCTTGATTGCCACGCAGCGCTGGTCCTCGTCCTGCGCGTTCAGCAGTGAACGCCGGGTCAGTGCCGACAATTGCGTCATGCTGGCGGCGGCCTTGCCCAGGCGTGCCACGCTCGCCGGTGTGCACGTCGCCGGAATCATGCTGTTGGCGTAGGCGCGCATGTAGACCGGGCCGGCGCTCTTGTCGAGCACGGCCAGCTGGGCCAGGCGTGCGTCGGCGCTGGCTTCGTTCAGCCCGCCCTGGTCGGCCGGATACAGGTTGTTCATTGCCACCCGTATCTTCGAAAACGGCAGGTCGGTTTTCTGGTCCTGCACGGTGGCCAGCCAGCGTGCCTTGGTGGCCGCGTCCGGTCGCGCCACCTCCGCGGCAATGGCGGCAGCCTGGCCGGCGGCGGATTTGTCGCGCGCGGCTTCGCTGGCAACCAGGGCCGCGCTGCCCGGGTAATCACGCCGGCTCAGTTGCTGGATGATTTCCCAGCGCAGGTCCTGGTTGATGACCAGGCCATCGATACCGGCCGAGCCGTCGAGCAAGCCGGCAAGGCGCTGTTGCCCGGGCATGCTGCGTACCAGGCCGACGTAATTGCGCAGCCAGCGGCGCTGGAAGTCGCCGTTGCCCGCATGTGCCTTGACACCGTTCCAGGCCATGTCCTCGAGCGCCAGGCCGGTACGCCGGCTGGCCGCCGTCTCCGCGCCAATGCGGTCGAGCAGGTTGCGCGCGGCCATGACCTTGCCCAGGACGTCGCCGAGCAACGTGTAGTCGGTCTCGTTCGGGGCATTCGCCAGGGCCGTGTCCAGGAAGCCACCCAGTGGCGTTTTGCCATCGCGCACGCCATCCCAGAGGCTTTGCCACAGCATCGTGCGCAGCAGGGGATCGTCGACTCCCGCGAGGTGGGCGCGGGCCGTTGCCAGCGAGCGCGGGTCGAGGGCGACCTTGACGAAGCCCCAGTCCTGGTAATTCGGATAGACCAGGTCGGGGCAGGCGCTGCCGGACAGTGCCGGCACGGCCGTGGCGGCACCGCGGTACGTGACGGGCACATTCCTGGCCAGCACCAGCTTGCTGCCTTCGCGCCGGAATGTCGCCACCTGGACGCGCTGTTCGCGCAGTGTCGGCAGGGCCGCGCTTGGCGCGCTCTGGCGCAGCGTAAAACTGCCGATGCGGCCCGCCTTGCACGTGTAGTCGGCGGCGACCGTGTTGACGCCGGCCTGGTACAGCCAGTCGGCAGTCCATGGTTTCAGGTCGCGTCCGGCGGCGTCGCCCAGCGCGCCGATGAAGTCGTCCAGCGTGGCGTTCCGCCATGCGAATTTGGTCAGGTAATTGTGCACGCCCTTGCGGAACACGTCTTCACCGAGCAGGTGGCGCAACTGGATCAAGGTCGAGGCGCCCTTGGAGTACGTGATGGCGTCGATATTGTCGAACGCATTCGCGGTGGACGGCACCGGCACCTCGATGGGATGGGTGCTCGCTTGCTGGTCCTGGACGTAGGCCGCCAGTTTGCCTTGCGAATAGAAGCCTTGCCAGGCGTCCTTGAACTCGGTGGCTTCCGCCGTGGCCAGCGTCCCCATGAACGACGCAAAGCTTTCATTGAGCCACAGGCCGTTCCACCATTTCATCGTGACCAGGTCGCCGAACCACTGGTGCGCCATCTCATGCATGATGACGCCGGCCAGCGCCTGGCGCTGGGCCGCGGTCATATCGGCCTTGTACAGGAAGCGCGCTTCGCCAAACGTGATGGCGCCGGCATTTTCCATGGCGCCGTACAGAAAGTCGGGAACCAGGATCTGGTCGTACTTGTCGAACTGGTAGGGCAAACCAAAATAATTGTCGAAGAACGTCAGGCCGTCGCTGGTGTACTTGAACCACTCTGCCGGCTTGATCTGGCTGGCCACCGACTGGCGCGCGAACAGCCGCATCGGGTAGGGCCCGCTCTTGTCCTCCCACATTTTGTACGGGCCGGCATGCAGCGAGAAATTGTAGGGGCTGAGTTTTTTGGTGCGCGGGAAGGTCCAGCGGCGGCTGTCCCCGGCAGCGGGCTGCACGCCGCTTTCACGGGTAGTGGAAATGACGGTCCAGTCGGCCGGGGCGGTCACGCTGAGCTGGTAGGTGGCTTTCAGGTCGGGCTGGTCGAACACGGCAAACATCTGGTGCGCGCCGGCCGGCTCGAAGTGCGAATACGTGTACACGCGGCCGTCCACCGGGTCGGTCATGCGGTGCAGGCCTTCGCCGTTGGTGCTGTGGAGGCGCTGGAATGCCACGGTGACGATATTGCGGCCCTTGACCAGGTCGGCCGGCGCCAGGGTGATGAACCAGTTGTTGTAGCGCGGCGCGACGGGCTTGCCATTGACGGTGAGGGTGGCGATGGTCGCCTTGTCGAGGTCGATGGTCAGTGGTGTGCTGGCGTCAAGCAGGTCGAATTGCAGCGTCGTCGTGGCATTGAACGTTTCCTTGCCGGTCAGCGTGAAGTCAAGGATGTAATCGACGTTGGCAATGCGTGCCGACCGGGCCGCGGCGTCGGCTTGCGACAGGAAGGCGTTCTCGGCACGGGCTGGTGCCGCGGCGGTGCCGGCTGGCGCCGCCGGCATGGCAGGCTGGGCAGCTTCGGCAGAATACGCAAACGAGACGGGAAAAGCAGAAGCGATGGCGAGCGCCAGCGCGGGTACGGCACATGATTTCACAGGAGGTCCAGGTCTGGCGGACAAAATCGTCGTGCAAGAATAGCACGGGAGAACCCTGAATTGGGATGCCCGTGCAGGTGCCCGAGACCTGTTTATTCCAGCGCGAGCGACTGTCGATCGACTTGTGATCGACAGTCGTTGCGCGCTCAGGCGTCCGCTGGCAGCGCCGGGTAATCGGTGTAGCCGACCGGACCGGGCTGGTAGATCGTCTCGAAGTTCGGCTGGTTGATCGGGGCGCCGGTTTGCAGGCGGCGCGGCAGGTCCGGGTTGGCGAGGAACCACAGGCCGAACGCGGCGGCATCGGCCTTGCCTTCGTTGATCAGGGTTTCGGCGCTTTCCATGGTCAGCTTTTCGTTGGCGATGTAGACGCCGCCGAACGCATCCTTGAGCATCGGACCGAGGCTGTCGGGGCCGATCGATTCGCGCGCGAAAATAAAGGCGATGCCGCGTTTGCGCAGCGCGCGGGCGACGTACCCGAACGTTTCCGACGGGTTTGAGTCGCCCATCGTGTGCATGTCGCCGCGGGGCGAGAGGTGCATGCCGACACGCCCGGCGCCCCAGACAGCGATGCACGCGTCGGTGACGTCGAGCAGCAGGCGCGCGCGGTTTTCAACGGAGCCGCCATAGTTGTCGGTGCGCTGGTTGGCGCTGTCCTGCAGGAACTGGTCGAGCAGATAGCCATTCGCGCCGTGCACTTCGACGCCGTCGAATCCGGCCAGCCTGGCGTTTTCGGCGCCCTTGCGGAAGGCCGCCACGATGCCTTCCAGTTCTGCTGTTTCCAGCGCGCGCGGCACGCTGTAGTCGCGCATCGGGCGCAGCAGGCTGACATGCCCGATGGCGGGAATGGCGCTCGGCGCAACCGGCGCGGCGCCGCCCAGGAACACCGGGTCCGAAATGCGGCCCACGTGCCACAGCTGCAGCACGATGCGCCCGCCGGCGGCATGGACGGCATTGGTGACCAGTTTCCAGCCTTCGACCTGGGCGTCGGACCAGATGCCCGGGGTGTCGGCATAGCCCACGCCCATCGGCGTGACCGAGGTCGCTTCGGAGATGATCAGCCCGGCGCTGGCGCGCTGCGCGTAGTATTCGGCCATCAGCGCATTCGGCACGCGGTCGCCGCCGGGGGCGTGGGCGCGGGTCAGCGGCGCCATGATCAGGCGGTTCGGGAGGGTCAGGTCGCCGACCTGGATGGGGTCAAACAATGTCGTCATGGGCATTTCTCGGCAGGGATAAAAAAATGGCGCCGGCACGGTCGATCGCGCGCGGCACAGTGCAGCGATCCTAAGCGATCTCGGCCGATTCTGCAGGCCGCGCCCAAAAACGCGGATGTTATACTGCCGCGTCAACTGTTTGCTGGTGGAGTGAGAAATGAGCTGGATCTACCTGGTGCTGGCCGGGCTGCTGGAAGTGGCCTGGGCCGTCGGCCTGAAATACACCGAGGGCTTCACGCGCCTGATCCCGTCGCTGTTCACGTTGCTCGCCATGCTCGGCAGCGTCGGCCTGCTGGGCCTGGCGCTGCGCGACCTGCCGCTGGGGACTGCCTATGCGATCTGGACCGGCATCGGTACCGTCGGCACCGCCGTTGCCGGCATGATGCTGCTGGGCGAACCTGCCGGCGCGCTGCGCCTCGGCGCGATCGGCCTGATCGTGGTGGGAATCATCGGCCTGAAGGTGCTGACGCCGCATTGACCGCGCGCTGCGCCGGCTGCGCCGCGTTCGCATACTTGATTTCCTCTTCCATGACCGCGCCACTGACCGGATGCAGCGTCAGCTTCACGCGGTCGCCGTTGGCGCGCACGCCATGCACTTCGTAGCAGCCGTCGTCGGTCTCGAGGCGCTGCACCGTCAACCCGGTTTGCTCGACCCTGGTCTTCATGTCGTTCGTGCCGAGCCACTTGTTGCGCGGCTCGGTGGTGCAGCGGTCGTCGGCGAGGGCAGTGCTGGCCGCCGTGATCAACAGGGCGGCGGCGATCAGTTTCGTCTTCATTGTGTTTCCTTTGCGTGCGTGCCGCGGACCGGGTGTCCGCATGGCCTGGACGCAGGTTGAGGCGTGCACCTGAAGGGAATCTTAAGGAAAAAATAGCGCCGCGTTCGTCCTGAACGCAGCCGTGCAGGCGCGATAATCTGCCCGGGGCGCGCGGTGCGCCGGGGAGAAACGCATGCGCTTGTTGCTGGTGGAAGACGATGGCTTGCTGGGCAATGGCATCGAGGTGGGCCTGAAACAGGCCGGGTTCACGGTGGACTGGGCGCGCGACGGCCAGGCCGCACAGCTGGCGTTGCACACGACGGCGTATGCACTGGTCGTGCTCGACCTTGGGCTGCCCCGGGTGTCCGGCATGGCGCTGCTGGCCGGCCTGCGCGGCAGTGGCAGCAGTGGCACCGGTGGCGATGTGCCGGTGCTGGTGCTGACGGCACGCGACACGGTCGCCGATCGCGTTGCCGGGCTGGAAGCCGGCGCCGACGACTATCTCGTCAAGCCGTTCGACCTGGCCGAGCTGGTCGCGCGCGTGCGGGCCCTGTTGCGCCGCGCCAGCGGGCGTGCGGTGCCGACCATCCGGCACGGCGACTTCGAACTCGACCCGGCACGCTTGACCGTGCAGCGCGGCGGCGACGCCATCGGCCTGTCGGCGCGCGAATGCGCCATCCTGGTCGACCTGCTGGAACACCGCGGCATCGCGCTGTCGCGTGCGCGCCTGGAAGAAAGCCTGTATGGCTGGAACGAGGAAGTCGACAGCAACGCCATCGAAGTGCACATCCACAACCTGCGCAAGAAGCTGGGAGCCGAGCTGATCCAGACAATCCGCGGCGTCGGCTACGTGGTGCGCAAGGACGCGCCATGAACCGCCACGGCATCCGGCGCCGGCTGGTGCTGCTGCTGTCGGCCAGCGTGGCGCTGGTCTGGGCCGGCATGCTGGCCTGGATGGTGATCGATACGCGCGAAGAAGTCGCCGAACAGGCTGACGCACGCCTGGAGGAGGGCGCGCGCACGATCATGCTGCTCGACCTGCCCAGGCTGGCGGCACTGGCGACGGCGCCTGGTGGAGAGGCAGACGCCGAGGCTGACGACGGCGATGACGATGACGCGCCCCAGCTGCGCTTCCAGGTCTGGGACCGCGCCGGCACGCTGCGCCTGCGCAGTCACGGCGCCCCGGATACGGCTTTTCGTCCCGGTACCGGCCACGCCATGCTCGTGCACGATCGCTATGCCTGGCATACCTACGCCTTGCAGGACGCCGCCCAGGGTTACCAGGTGCGCGTGTTCGAGCGCCCCGGCATGCGCGGCCGGCTGGTCGACCAGACCGCGCTGCACATGGCCCAGGTGCTGCTGGTGGGCTTGCCGCTGCTCGCGCTGCTGGCCTGGATTAGCATCGGCTACGGCCTGCGCCCGCTGCGCAAGGTCTCCGATGCGATCGCCCTGCGCGACGCGGCCCGGCTCGACCCGATCGGCTTGCCAGCAGCGCCGGTCGAGGTGCAGCCGCTGGTCGATGCGCTGGACCGCTTGCTGCTGCGCCTGTCCGACTCGCTGGCCCGGGAACGCGCCTTCACCGCCGACGCCGCGCACGAACTGCGCACGCCGCTGGCCGCGATCAAGGTCCAGGCCGAAGTGGCGCTGGGCGCAACGCTGGAGACCGAGCGCAGCCATGCGCTGCGCCAGATCATCCAGGGCGTCAACCGCACCACCCACCTGGTGCAGCAATTGCTGCTGCTGGCGCGCCTCGACCATGCCGCGGCGCACGCGGCCAGCCAGGCGCTCGACCTGGGCCAGCTGGCCGCCGCCAGCGCCGCGCGCTTCGCCGGCGCCGCCCTCGACAAGGGCATCGAACTGGCAGTGCTGGGCAGTGAGCGCTGCAGCGTGCATGGCGACCCGGTCGCGCTGGCGGTGATGGTCGACAACCTGATCGACAACGCCATCAAGTATGGGCAGCCGGGTGGACGCGTGCACGTGGCGACCAGCGCCGGTCCGCCCGCGCTGGCGGTGCTGGGCGATGGACCCGCCGTCGACCCCACCATGCAGGCACGCCTGCGCGACCGTTTTTACCGCGCCGGGGCCCATGCCGCCGAGGGCAGCGGCCTGGGCCTGTCGATCGTCGACAAGATCGCCCACGCATATGGTGGCGTGCTCTCCCTCGGTCCCGGGCTGGGCGGCAGCGGGTTCGGCGCCACCGTCGTCTTTGGCTGACGGGACAAACCTTATACTCGGTACGCCCGGCACGGCCGTGTGAGTCGCCTGCGCGGTGTTCGCGCACATGGACGCCACAGACCCGGTGCTGGCGCGCCAGTACGCACACCGGGCGCTGCGCCCTCTCGTGATGACCGGCGCTTTCGTATTGGCGGACCGCTACCGTGGCGATCCTTTGCGCTCGCTCGACGAATGCAATGCCATGGCGCGCACCATGCCGCTGTTCCCGGCTGGACGCGCGGCACCGCGGCTGGCCGCGACCCTGACCAGCCTGGTCGGCGATGTGGATATCGGCAGCGCGGTACTGGAGGGGATGGGGAACCCGGAGGCAGCCCGGGCATTGCGCGCGGCGCTGCTTGACGGAATCGACGACCCGTCGCTGCGCGCATGGGCGCAGCGCGAGCTCGCGCATCACGGCACCATTACCGGCGAGCTGGTCGCTCACCAGATGGCGCAGGAGGAGGCAGGGAAGGGAATGCGTCCTGGGGACGCAGCGCCACGATGATCAGTTCTTGTCCTTGTAGCTGATCCGGCCGCTGAGCTTGATGGTGCCCTGGCCGGTCGCCATGTCTTCGCCGCCGTTCAGGCTGCCGCCGCCGGTGGCCTTGCTGAACCTGCCCGTGCCGCCGGTCACCTGGAACGTCGCGTTGCTGAAGACGAAGTTGGTGCCGACGCCGGTCGGGACGAACTGGCCGCTGTAGTCGGCGAAGATCTGGTCGCCGCCCACGCCGATGACAATCATTTTCCCTGCGCTGAACGTGAACGACGTGCCGCTTGGCGTGATGCAGTCGTTGGCGATGAACGCCACCGGGCCGGTCAGTGCGCCTTCGCCGCGGCCGATGATCGTGCCGCCGAATTTCGACGGGCAACGCAGCGATGGGCCAGGGATTTCCTGCAGCACGCCGTTGATTTCGATCGGGACGTTGACCGTGTTCGCGGCCAGCACGGCGCCGGAGCTGGCCAGCAGGAGGGCGCTGGCAGCCAGGCGCAGGGAGATTTTATTCATGGGGCATCTTTCGTGGTTGAAGGGTGACCCATCATAAAAGCTGTCTTTTAAACATGCCCACACGGGTGCGGCTTTTGTTGTAAAAGCGCCGCGCGAACCGGTCGACTGTCAGCCGCGCACTTTCTTCATATCCAGCTCGATCCACGTCGGCGCATGGTCGCTGGGCTTTTCACGGCCGCGCACATCGCGGTCGACTTCGGCCGCGGTCAGCCCTTTGGCCGCGGCCGGGCTGAGCAGCAGATGGTCGATGCGCAAGCCGGCATTGCGGCCGTAGGCGTCGCGGAAGTAATCGAAAAACGTATAGATGGTTTCGTCCGGATGCAGGTGGCGCAACGCGTCGAGCCAGCCCTGCGCCATCAGGCGCTCGAACGCGGCCCGCGTCTCGGGACGGAACAGGGCATCGGTCAGCCAGCGCTCGGGTTTGTAGACATCGTTACCGGTCGGAATGACGTTATAGTCGCCGGCCAGCACCACCGGCGCGCCGCTCGCATAGAGCCCGGCGGCGCGCTCGATGAAACGCTCCATCCAGGCAAGCTTGTAATCGAACTTCGGACCCGGCGCCGGGTTGCCGTTTGGCAGGTACAAGCAGGCAATCAGCACGCCGTTTACGGCCGCTTCGAGGTAGCGGCTCTGCTCGTCGGTGTCGTCGCCGGGCAGCCCGCGCTGCACTTCCTGTGGCTTGACGCCGCGCGCCAGGATCGCGACGCCGTTCCAGCTTTTCTGGCCCTGCCAGATCGCGTGGTAGCCGGCGTCCAGGATGGCCTGCTCAGGAAATTTCTCTTGCGGGGCTTTCAGCTCCTGCAGGCAGGCGACATCCGGCTGAGTCTCTTCCAGCCATTGCAGCAGGGCCGGCAGGCGGCTGCCAATGCCGTTGATATTGAATGTGGCGATGCGCATCGATAATCCTCTTGGTGAATGGGTGCGGTCAGGCGAAGTGCGGATTGGCGCGCGTCAGGTAATACCATTCGTGGTTTGGCTGGGCATTCACATCCGGGAACAGGATGCGCCCGGCGAACTCCGCCGTCACCGGCGTGCCGTCGGCGCGCACGCCGATCTGCTGGCCTTCGGCGACCGGATCAAAACTCGACCAGGTACGGATGAACCGGTCACCGGCGTCCAGCTTGTCATGCACGACCACCATCGACAGCGCTTCCATCGCGTCCAGTGCAATCGGCTCCGGCGCCGGGGCATCGATCAGTTCGAGGAATGCCAGGGCGTTCACGATGGCGCGGTAGGCGACGTCGGGTGCGGCCGGGTCGGCATGCTGGCCGCATTCGAGCGTCAGCGCATAGCCGCCCGTGCTGCGCATGTATTCGGTGGTGCCGACGCCGTAGCGCAGCACGGTTTCCAGTTCGGCGGCATTGCCGCGGCTGCGCCGCTGCACGCCTTCGCCATAGGTCGCCAGCCAGCCATCGACGAAGCGGCGCACGCCCAGGCGGCGCGCCAGCGCGCGCTCTTTCGCCGCGTGGCGAAACGGTTGCAGCGGGCCATCGTTGTCTTGCGGCCCGACCATGACGAACGGTTCGCTGGGCGCATTGAAGGAGTGCAGGTCGAGCAGCACGTCATGCTGGCCCAGCAGCGGGCACAGCCAGTTGGCGATATGGTCCTCGAAATCCTGTGGATTGTCGTTTGGAAACAGGTTGCGGTTCAGGTTGCGGTCGCCCGAACGCTGCTGTTTCTGGTACGCCAGCGGGTTGACGATGGGAACGAAGGTGACGCTCCCGTTCCTGACAGCCAGCGCGCCGCTGTCGAGTTCCTGCATGACGCGCAGGATGCCCTTGGTGCCGCAGGTTTCGTTGCCGTGCACGGCGCCGGTGACGATCAGCCGCGTTCCCTTTCCCAGGCCGGCGTAGTGGATGGACTTGAATTGCAGGTCGGGGAGGCTGGTCATTGCTTTATTCCAAATGAAAACGGTGGCGCCATTTTATCGGGAATTCATGCTGCCCGGCAGCGCGGCGTGGCATGATCCGCTTTTGCCTTTCCCGCCCGCTGCATGTCGACCACTTCCTCTGCCTCCCCCCATCGCCTGGCCGGCCTCGATACGCTGCGTGCGCTGGCCGTGACCCTGGTGGTCCTGCATCACTACACGCTGTTCGTCACGCGCGACGACACCACGTTCGGCTGGGTGGGTGCAATGGGCTGGGCCGGCGTCGACCTGTTCTTCGCGCTCTCCGGCTACCTGATCGGGCGCCAGATCTTTGCCGCGCTGGCCGACCCGCGCGGCCTGTCGCTCGGACGCTTTTACGCGCGGCGACTGCTGCGTACCCTGCCGAATTTTTATGTTGTCGTGGCGCTGTACTTCCTGCTGCCCGGTTTTCGGGGCGATGCACCGCTGCCCGCCTTGTGGCGCCTGCTGACCTTTACCCTCAACCTGCAATTGCCGCCCGGCACCGCGTTTTCGCACGCATGGTCGCTCTGCATCGAAGAGCAGTTCTACATGGTGCTGCCCGCCGTGGCGCTGCTGTGCGCGGCCTGGCGCGGGTCCCTGCGCTGGGCCTGGCTCGGACTGATTTTGCTGGTGCTCGGCGGCATGCTGTGGCGCGAGCAGCTATGGCACCAGCTGGTGGCCGGCAACCGCTCCGGCCAACACGATTATTTTAAATTTATCTACTACGGCACCCTGTGCCGCGCCGACGAACTGCTGGCCGGCGTGGCGCTGGCCATGACGCGCCAGTATCACCCGCGCGCATGGCGCTGGCTGACGAGCCGGGGCAACCTCGCTGCCGCGCTCGGCCTGCTGGTGCTCGGTGCTGCCTGCCTGCTGTTCCTGCATGACCGCTACGCGCTGGCGCCCACCGTGTTCGGCTATCCGCTGCTGGCGTTGGGGTTCGGGCTGCTGATTGTCGCCGCCCTGTCGGAACGGTCGCTGTTGCGCGATGTCCGCATTCCCGGGGCGGCCAGCCTGGCGCTGTGGTCGTATGCGATCTACCTGCTGCACCGCCAGGTCTGCGTGCTGGGCGCGCGCACGCTGAAACAGCTTGGTTACGCACCGGGGAGCATGACCGCCATCGGCATCTTGCTGCTGGCCTCGGTGGTCACGGGATGGCTGTTGTTCGCGCTGGTGGAGACGCCGTTCATGCGCCTGCGCGACCGTTACGTGCCCAACAGCCTGCGTCCCCTAGCGGCGCGCCTCGATCACGTCGAACGCTGACGGCATGTCGGCCAGGTAGTCGAGCAGGCGCACGACACGCACCGGCATCTCGTATTGCGCGGTCGACGCGATCGCCGCGCGCAGGCCGGGAATGGCCTCGACGGTGTCACGACTGCGGTACGCCTCGATCAGCAGCCGGACCAGGTCGGCCGGTGCACCGCCGGCGCCGCGCAGGCGGGCATCGATAATCCCCAGCACCGTCCGTTGCATGCGGGGCGTGGGATTGACGATGCGCCCGAATACCAGCGGCGTGTTGGCGATGGCCTCGCAGACGGCGTGCTCGATCTGGTCCGGCTTCACATCGGATGCGATATCGAAATAGGCCCGGTCCCAGCGCGTGCGCGCGTAGACGTGGCCGGGCGGAAAACCGTCGATGGTCTCGAAACCAAGGGCACGGCTGGCGCGGCCGAGCAGGTCCATGATGACGGGGAGGAGCGGCATGCTAGGTGGGCAATGGGAAGGTCATGGCGCCAGTGTAGCCGAAGCCGGGTGCCGCGTGCTCAGCGCTGTTTTTTCTTGTTCGACGTGGCCGTGCTGGTGTAAAAACCGGGCGGCTTGCGCGCCACCCACGCCACGAAGTCGGCAATCTCGGGCGCGCGGCGCAGCGCTTCCCACGTATGAAAACGTTGCAGCAATTCACGCTCGGTGAACACCGAATGAATCTTGCGATGGCAAATTTTATGGACCAGGAACTGTTCCTTGCCCTTGAATGTCTTGGGAATGAGGTGATGGCGGTCGACATGCTCGCTGCCGAGCGGGCGGCCGCACAGGGGGCATGGGGATGCGGGATCAGTGGTCATCCCCGCCAGATGGGGGCGAACGACGACTGGCGCAAGGACAGGGTCCCGGCGCCAGGCAAAACAAAGGCGGGTCAGGCGCGGCGCATCGCCTGCACGCTATGCCGCGAAGCGCCCCGCGCGGAAGTCGTCGAAGGCTTGCACCAGCTCGGCCTGGGTATTCATCACGAACGGCCCATGCTGGGCGATCGGCTCGCGCAGCGGGTGCCCGGCCAGCAACAGCAGCCGGCTGTCGCCGGAGGCCGTGATGGCAACGCCGTCGGCGCCCTCCAGGTTGTCGAGGATCGCCATGCGGCCTTGCGCGATGCCTTTGCCGCCCACGACGGCTTCGCCGCGGAACACGTAAAGAAAGGCGTTGTGTCCGGCCGGCAGGGCTTGCTCGAAGCGGGAACCCGCCGGCATGGCCAGGTCGAGATACACGACGCCGGTGTCGGCGCGTTCGACTGCGCCGGCGACGCCATGCGATTGCCCGGCGATCACCTGCACGGTGACACCCGCCTGCGTGGTGAACCGCGGCACCTCGGCATGCGGGATATCGCGGTACCACGGCGCCTGCAATTTATCTTTCGCAGGCAGGTTCAGCCACAGCTGAAAACCTTCCATCAGGCCCGCGTTCTGCTCCGGCATCTCGGAGTGGATCACGCCGCGCCCGGCCGTCATCCACTGCACGCCGCCATCGGTGATCACGCCTTCATTGCCGGCGCTGTCGCGATGGCGCATCTTGCCGGCCAACATATACGTGATCGTTTCGAAGCCGCGGTGCGGATGTTCGGGAAAGCCGGCGATGTAGTCGCCCGGCTTGTCACTGCCAAACGCATCGAGCATCAGGAACGGATCGAGGCGGCGCTGCAGCGGCTGGGTCAGTACGCGGTTGATGCGTACGCCCGCGCCATCCATGACGGCCTGGCCGGCAACCACCCGTTCCACGCCGCGCGAACGCGCTACTGGAACCGCGTCGATCGTTTCCATGACTGCTCCTTAAGCGACCAGGGCCGCGACTTCCTGGTTGGCTTCGGCCTGCGCCTTGGCGACGGCTTCCGGGCCCATGCCCAGGCCTTCGGAATAGATCAGGGTGACATCGGTCATGCCCAGGAAGCCCAGCAGCATTTTCAGGTGCGGAACCTGGACATCGCTCGGGCCGTTCTTGTGCATGCCGCCGCGGGCCAGGGTGACATAGACTTTCTTGCCGGTGAGGAGGCCTTCAGGGCCGTTCGCACCGTAGCGGAACGTGACGCCGGCGCGGGCGATCGCATCGAACCAGCCCTTCAGTTGCACGGTCATGCCGAAGTTGTACATCGGCGCGCCGATGACGATGACGTCGGCAGCCTGCACCTGGGCGATCAGCGCGTCGTCCAGCGCGACGCGGGCCTTTTGCGCGTCGCTGCGGGCGTCGGCGGGCGTGAACAGCGCACCCAGGGCGGCTTCGTCGAGGATCGGATGCGGCTGCGCAGCCAGGTCGCGGCGCGTCACCTGGGCACCGGCGTTGGCGGCAACCAGTCTGGCAACGATGGCGTCGGCCAGGCGGGTCGATTCGGAACCGGTGCTGCGGGCGCTGGAGTTGATTTGCAAGATGTTCATCTGGATTCCTTGGGTGGGTTGGACGGGGATTAATTTCAGTGAAGCCACTTTAACAGTTCCAAAAACCATCCGGAAGTGCATAATATGGATTACTTTATTCGCCACGTGGGACAATCATGGACATCGAACCGAACGATTTACTGCTGTTTGCGCGCATCGTCGAGACCGGCAGTTTTACGCAGGCCGCGCTGCGCGTCGACTTGCCCAAATCGACGGTGTCGCGCCGGCTGGCCCTGCTGGAGGCAACGCTGGGCGAGCGCCTGCTGCAGCGCACGACGCGCAAACTGATGGTCACCGAGTTCGGCGCCAGCCTGCTCGAGCATGCGCGCAAGGTGGCCGATGAGGTCGAAGCGGCCGGCGCATTGGCCCAGCACCGGCAGACGGCGCCCAGCGGACGCCTGCGCATTTCCATGCCGGGCGACCTGGCCAACCTGAACATGAGTGGCGTCATGGCGCGCTTCCTGGCAAAGTATCCCGCCGTCAGCCTCGAGCTGGACCTGTCGCCGCGCCGGGTCGACCTGGTCGCGGAAAACTTCGATATCGCAATCCGGATGGGCGATCTGCCGGACGATTCGAGCCTGGCGGCGCGCCGCGTGGTGGTAGAACGGCTGGGACTGTACGCGGCGCCGTCGTATATCGCGCTGCGCGGCTTGCCGGAACATCCCGACGATTTGCTGGCGCACGATCTACTCTGCATCCTGAGCCGCTCCGGCGGCGCCATGCCATGGACGCTGACGCGCGGCAAAGTCGCGTGGGAGCGCGGGCTGCGGGCGCGCCTGACCGCCAACTCGCCCGAGTTGCTCGCGCGCATGGCGTGCGCCGGCGTGGGGATAGCCGCCAGTTCAGACCTGTTTGCCGGCCCGCAGGTGCTCAAGGGAGAACTGGTGCGGGTGCTGCCGGAATGGGATTTGCCGGTGGCGACCGGCTGGGCGGTATTCCCGGGACGGCGCCTGATGCCGGCCAAGACACGGGTGTTCCTCGACATGATGGAAGAGATGTGCTGCGAGCGCGCGCAGCAGGCAGGGCTCGGCGCAATCTGGGGCGACGTCAAAGCCTGAACCGGCTCGGGCGCGGGGCGTGGGCCCGGTTCAGATCGGGTCAGACCAGGTCAGACCTTCTTGCGCCCCATCACTTCGCCCAGGCGCACGCTCCCTTCCGGCTTCCAGTCGGGATTGAAGCGGATCGTGTCGGGCTTGAACAGCATGACGATCGTCGAGCCGAGCAGGAAGCGGCCCATCTCTTCGCCTTTTTTCAGGCTGATCTGCTGGTCCTGGTAGTTCCACTCCACCACCGTATTGTGGCGCTTCGGATTGACCACGCCATGCCAGACGGTGGCCATGCTGCCGACAATGGTGGCGCCCACCAGCACCATCACAAAAGGGCCGTGCCGTGGCGACTCGAACACGCAGACGACGCGTTCGTTGCGCGCAAACAGGCCGGGCACGCCGCGCGCCGTGGTCGGGTTCACCGAAAACAGCTTGCCGGGCACGTAGATCATGCGCGTCAGGCGCCCGTCGCACGGCATGTGCAGGCGGTGATAATCCTTCGGGCTCAGGTACAGGTTGGCAAAGCTGCCATGCTGGAAGTGGGCGGCCAGCGTGGCGTCGCCGCCGACCAGTTCGCTGGTGGTGAAGGTGTGTCCCTTGGCCTGGAAGATCTGGTGGTCGTCGACTTCACCGAACTGGCTGATGGCGCCGTCGACCGGGCAGATGAAGTCGGCCTTTGCCAGCGGGCGCGCATCGGGGCGCAGCGGACGCGTGAAAAATTCGTTGAAACTGGCGTAGCTGGCGATGTCGGGATTGACTGCCTCGTCCATGTTGACGCCGTACTTGCCGACGAACCAGCGGATCAGGCGCGTCGTCATCGTGCCGCCTTTTGCACCGGCCACGCGGCCGGCGAAGGAGGTCATGGCCTGTTTCGGCATCAGGTACTGGGGCAAAACTTTCAATCGATCGGACACGGGCAACCTCTAACGATAAGGACCAGCCATTATAGCGGCCAACGGGCTGTTTTCAGGGTTTTCCGGCCGGCGCCTGTTTCCCGCCAGTCAGTAAATCGGCCGGTTCGGCACCAAGATGATGGGCCTGGAAATACCGCCACGCCACCCAGATGCCGGCCGCCTGCATCAGCGCGCACAGATAAAAGGTGCTGCCGACGCGCCAGTCGGCCGGCGGCAAATGGCTGACCGCCCCGAGGATGGCGGTGCCGACCAGCGGCATGAAGATCACCCCCAGGCTGCTGATCGATTGCAGCGAACCCATCAATTCGCCCTGTTCGGCGGCGTCCGATTCCTTCGAGATGATGCCTTGCAGCGCCGGCCCGGCGGCAAAGGCCAGCAGGTTGCAGATGATGAACACATACATCATCCAGCCCTGCGTGGCCAGGCCATAGA
>Ga0265780_10005039_pt1 | contig 16873 bp, 15 predicted proteins | sample P1T30metagenome_FD_192432 | JGI IMG/M metagenome (GOLD analysis project Ga0265780, IMG submission 192432) | Plant litter microbial communities from East Loma Ridge, Irvine, California - P1 T30 | ecosystem: Environmental > Terrestrial > Plant litter > Unclassified | place: USA: California... | reverse complement strand
CACGAGGCGCGCGTTGTGCAGCTTCCGCTCGACGAGGTCGTCCGAGGTGAACCGGCGGAACTCCTCCGCCGCCTCGGCGTCGTCCGCGTACCCGGTCGGCAGGAGGCGCGCCACGGCCGGGTCGTCCTGGTCGCCGCCCGAGACGACGGCCACGAGCTGCTCGACGAGGTCGCGCAGCACGGATCGCTCGTGCCCGCCGAGCGTCAGGCGGAGCCCCTCGCGGCGCCGGCGGAACGGCGTCACTCGTCGGCCTTCGCGACGGTCGCCCAGAGCCCGTAGTCGTGCATCGCCACCACGTGCCGCTCCATCTCCTCGCGCGAGCCGGTCGCCACGACGGCCTTGCCGCCCGTGTGCACCTGCATCATCAGCCGCTCGGCCTCCCGCACGCCGAAGCCGAAGTAGCTGCGGAAGACGTACGACACGTACGACATCAGGTTGACCGGGTCGTCCCAGACGAGCGTCACCCAGGGGACGTCCGAGGCCGACAGGAGGCGCGGGTCGGCCCCGGTCCCGACACGGGTCTCCTCGAGGGTCGACGTCATCCGTCCAGCGTGCCACGTCGCGAGGGGCAGGGGCTGCCGCACCGCGCCTCCTCGGCGTTATGCTGTCGGAGTCGCGACTGGCGTTCGGATGGTTGACCATCGGGGAGCGACTGACACACGGTTGGTGGCCGTACGCCTGGGCCACGACACCAGACCTCGTCCGACACGTGTGCCAAGGAGACCCCTGTGACCAGCCAGAAACTGCCCTCGTCCTTCAACGAGCCCCTCTCGGTCGTCGACCCCGAGATCGCCGCCGTCCTCGAGCAGGAGCTCGGCCGTCAGCGCGACTACCTCGAGATGATCGCGTCCGAGAACTTCGTGCCCCGCGCCGTGCTCGAGTCGCAGGGCTCGGTGCTCACCAACAAGTACGCCGAGGGCTACCCGGGGCGTCGCTACTACGGCGGCTGCGAGTTCGTCGACGTCGCCGAGAACCTCGCGATCAGCCGGGCCAAGTCGCTGTTCGGCGCCGACTTCGCCAACGTGCAGCCGCACTCGGGCGCGCAGGCCAACGCCGCCGTCCTCGCGGCGATCGCCGACATCGGCGACACGATCCTCGGCCTCGAGCTGGCGCACGGCGGCCACCTGACCCACGGCATGAAGCTCAACTTCTCCGGCAAGATGTACAAGGCCGTGGCCTACGAGGTCGACCCCGAGACCTACCTGATCGACATGGAGACCGTGCGTCGCCAGGCCCTCGAGCACAAGCCCAAGGTGATCATCGCCGGCTGGTCGGCCTACCCCCGCCAGCTCGACTTCGCGGCCTTCCGCGCGATCGCCGACGAGGTCGGCGCGTACCTCTGGGTCGACATGGCGCACTTCGCCGGCCTCGTCGCCGCCGGGCTGCACCCGTCGCCGCTGCCCCACGCGCACGTCGTCTCGTCGACGGTGCACAAGACGCTCGCCGGGCCGCGCTCGGGCGTGATCCTCTCGAACCACGAGCCGCTCTTCAAGAAGCTCAACTCGGCCGTCTTCCCGGGTCAGCAGGGCGGGCCGCTCATGCACGTCATCGCCGCCAAGGCGACGGCCTTCAAGCTGGCGGCCGAGCCCGAGTTCAAGGACCGCCAGGAGCGCACCATCCGCGGCGCCCAGCTGCTCGCGGCCCGCCTCACGGCGCCCGACGCGAAGGCCGCCGGCATCGACGTCCTCACCGGGGGCACCGACGTGCACCTCGTGCTCGTCGACCTGCGGGCCAGCGAGGTCGACGGCAAGCAGGCCGAAGACCTGCTGCACCAGGTCGGCATCACGGTCAACCGCAACTCCGTCCCGTGGGACCCTCGCCCGCCGATGGTCACGTCGGGCGTCCGCATCGGCACCCCGGCGCTCGCGACGCGTGGCTTCGACGACGCCGAGTTCACCGAGGTGGCCGACATCATCGCCGCGACCCTGATGCCCGAGCCCGACGTCGCGGCGCTCGCCGCCCGGGTGAAGGTGCTCACCGACGCGTTCCCGCTCTACGCGTGAGCGACGGCGTCGTGGCCGGGGCCGCGGCCTCGGCCGGGGCTGGCGCCGGTGCTACGGCCCCTGCTCCTGACGCCCCGCCCGTGTCGGTCGACGAGCGCGGTCGCTGGCTCACGGCGGGGGAGGGCAGCGCCGTCGTCATCGACGGCACCGCGCTCGCCGCCACCGTCAAGGCCGACCTCCGGGTGCGCGTCGACGCGCTGCGGGCGAAGGGGGTCGTGCCCGGCCTCGGGACGATCCTGGTCGGCGAGAACCCGGGGTCGCTCTCGTACGTGGCGGGCAAGCACCGCGACTGCGCCGAGGTCGGCATCGAGTCGATCCGCCTCGACCTGCCGGGCACCGCGAGCGAGGCCGACATCCGCGCCGCGATCACGACGATGAACGACGACCCGGCCGTGACGGCGTTCATCATCCAGCTGCCGCTGCCGGAGGGCATCGACCCGACGACCATGCTCGAGCTGATGGACCCGGCCAAGGACGCCGACGGCCTCCACCCCGTCAACCTCGGCGAGCTCGTGCTCGCCGTGCCCGGCGGCAAGGGCTCGATCGACACGCCCCTGCCCTGCACGCCGCGGGGGATCGTCGAGATGCTCCGCGCCTACGACGTGCCGATCGCGGGTCGCCACGTGACGATCATCGGCCAGGGGCTGACGGTCGGCAGGCCGCTCGGCCTGCTGCTCACGCGCCTCGAGGCGACGGCCACGCTGACGCACTCGCGGACGGTCGACGTGGCCGCCGAGGTGCGTCGGGCCGACATCGTCGTGGCGGCCGCGGGGGTCGCCGGGCTCGTGCAGGCCGACTGGGTCGCGCCCGGGGCGACGGTGATCGACGTCGGCATCACCCGCGTGCTGAACGAGGAGACCGGCAAGTACCGCCTGCGCGGCGACGTCGACCCCGCGGTGGCGCACGTCGCCGGTGCCCTCTCGCCCGTGCCCGGGGGAGTCGGCCCGATGACCCGCGCCATGCTCCTCAAGAACGTGGTCGAGGCCGCCGAGCGCGACGCGTAGCGCCCGGCTGGCAGCCACGAGACACGCTCGAGGGGACGAGACACACCCGGGCCCGATCGTGTTTCGTCCCGTCGAGCGAGTCTCTGCAGCGAGACCCCTCCCCGGCCGGCCGGGCCGCCCGCGCACGACGCGTGGCGGGTCGGGCCGTCCGCGCACGACGCGCGGCGGGTCGGCCCGCAGGCTCACGCGTCGCGGCGAGCACCCTCCGCGGCGTGCACCGTGAACACGGTCGGAGCGGTGTAGCCGGCCTCGGCGAACGCCGTCGTGACGGCCTCGGCCACGGCCTCGCGGTCGGCCGACCGCACGAGCGCGATCGCGGAGCCGCCGAAGCCGCCGCCCGTCATGCGCGCGCCGAGGGCACCTGCCTGCTGGGCCGTCTCGACGGCGAGGTCGAGCTCGGGCACCGAGATCTCGAAGTCGTCGCGCATCGACACGTGCGAGGCGTCGAGCAGGGCGCCGATCGCCGTCGGCCCCTCGGTGCGCAGCGCCTTCACCGTGTCGAGCACGCGCTGGTTCTCGGTGACCACGTGTCGCACGCGACGGTACGTCTCGTCGTCGAGCAGCTCGGCGGCGCGGGGCAGGTCGTCGGCGTCGAGGTCGCGCAGCGACGAGACGCCCATGGCCTCGGCGCCGCGCTCGCACGAGGCGCGTCGGTCGACGTAGCCGCCGGTGGCGTGGGCGTGCTCGACGTGCGTGTCGACGACGAGCACCTCGAGGTCGCTGGCGCCGAAGCCGAGGTCCACGACTTCCGAGTCGAGGCTGCGGCAGTCGAGGAACACGGCCGAGTCGGCCCGGCCGAGCAGCGACGCCGACTGGTCCATGATGCCGGTCGGCGCGCCGACGGCCTCGTTCTCGGACAGCTGGCCGACGGCGGCCAGGGTCTCGCGCCCGAGGTCGAGCGACCAGAGCTCGGTCATGGCGACGGCCGCGGAGCACTCCAGGGCGGCCGACGACGACAGGCCCGCACCGACCGGCACCTCCGACTCGACGAACACGTCGAGGCCGGGGACGGCCGACAGGTCGATCGTCGACAGATCGCCGCCCGCGGCGGCGAACGACGGCGTCGTCGCCCGGTCGGGAGCGGTCTGCAACGCCCAGGCGATGCCGAACACGTAGGCGGGCCACCCGGTCATCGACGCGGGGTCGAGGGCGTCGAGCGAGATCTCGTTCACGCCCTCCTCGAAGGTGCTGGCGACGCGCAGCAGGCGGTCGTCGCGCACGCCGACCGTCACGGTCGTCCGGCGGTCGATCGCGAAGGGCAGCACGAAGCCGTCGTTGTAGTCGGTGTGCTCGCCGATGAGGTTGACACGACCGGGCGCCGACCAGCGGCCCGTGACGGGGGTGTCGAAGACGGAGGCGTAGCCGGTGGCGGCGGCAGCGCCTCCCGCGGTGGCTGCGTCTCCAGAGATGTCGGGGGTGGTGGTCATGAGCGCTCGATCGCCTCTCTCAGTCGGTCGGCCTGGGCCTCGGGCACGAGGTCGCCCACCCAGGCTCCCATCGCGGCCTCGGAGCCGGCCAGGTACTTCAGCTTCGTCTCGGCACGTCGCGGCGACGTGATCTGCAGCATGAGCCGCACGGTGTCGCGCCCGACCGCCACGGGGGCCTGGTGCCACGCGCCGATGTAGGGCGTCTCGTCGCCGTACAGGGCGTCGACCCCCCGCAGGAGGCGCTGGTACATGACCGCGAGCTCGTCGCGTTCGTCGCTCGTCAGCCCGGCGAGGTCGGGCACGTGGCGGTGCGGCAGCAGGTGGATCTCGATCGGCCAGCGGGCCGCGAAGGGCACGAAGGCCGTGAAGTGCTCGCCGGCGAGCAGCACGCGGGGACCGTTGCGCTCGCGCTCGAGCAGGTCGGCGAAGAGCGTCGGTCCGTAGGCGTCGATGCTGCGCAGCAGCGCGCTCGTGCGCGGGGTGACGTAGGGGTACGAGTAGATCTGGCCGTGCGGGTGGTGCAGGGTCACGCCGATGGCCTGCCCGCGGTTCTCGAACGGGAAGACCTGCTGCACGCCCGGCAGGGCCGAGAGCGCCTCGGTGCGGTGGGCCCAGGCCTCGACCACGGTGCGGGCACGCGAGGGGCTGAGGGTCGCGAACGACCCGAGCGTCTCGGGGCTGAAGCAGACGACCTCGCACCGGCCGACGCTGCGCAGGGTGCGCTCGAGGCCGACGGCGGCGAGGTCGTCGAGCCCGGCCGGCGCGTCGTCGGCCTCGAGGGCGGGGCCGAACGACGGCGACCGGTTCTCGAAGACGGCGACGTCGTAGAGGTCGGGGATCTCGGACGGGTTCGTCTCCGAGGCCGGGGCCAGCGGGTCGAGCTCGGCCGGGGGCAGGAAGACGCGGTTCTGCCGCGACGACGCGATCGAGACCCACTCGCCGGTGAGCGGGTCCTGACGCATGGTCGCCGTCGCCGGCCGCGGGTCGAGCGTGCGCGCGTCGGCGCGTCGCTCGTCGCCCAGGGTCGTGTCGGCGTCGTCGAAGTAGATGAGCTCGCGGCCGTCGGCGAGCGTCGTCGGGCGAACGGCGATGGGCGCCATGGTGCCTCCTCGGTCATGCCCTCGCCGGCCTGCGACGTCGTCGCCGCCTGCATTTGCGAAAGCAGGTGAAAGCATACGAAACTGACGGGGTGGACCACAACTCCGACCGCGACGCCCCCGTGCCGCTCCCGGGCGAGCGCCGCCGAGACCGCATCGCCGACCTCGTGGGCCGTCGAGGCTTCGTGCGCACCGCCGAGCTGGACCGCGAGTTCCGCCTCTCCGAGGTGACGATCCGCACCGACCTCGAGAGCCTGGCCGCCGACGGGCTCCTCTCGCGCGTCCACGGCGGCGCCCTGTCCGTCGGCCGTCCCGTCGAGCGCCCCTTCGAAGAAGAGAGCGCGGTCGGCATCGACGCCAAGCGTGCGATCGGCGTCTTCGCGGCGTCGCTGGTGCGCTCCGGCGACTGCGTCGTGCTCGACGTGGGCACGACGACCACGCAGATCGCGCTCGCCCTGCTCGACCGGCACGACCTCGAGGGGGTGGTCGTCGTGACGAACGGCCTCACCATCGCCCTGGCGCTCGAGCAGGCCGTGCCCCGCTTCACGGTGATCGTCTCGGGCGGCACCCTCCGGCCGCTGCAGCACTCGCTCGTGAACCCGCTCGCGACGACCGTCTTCTCGGCCGTCACGGCCGACATCGCGTTCGTCGGCGGCACGGGCGTCGACGTCGCCCACGGCGTGACGAACGTCAACCTGCCCGAGACCGACGTCAAGCGACTGATGACCTCGACCGCCCGACGCTCGTACGTCGTCGCCGACGGGAGCAAACTGATGGAGGCGCACCTCGGCGTCATCGCCCCCCTCGACTCGTTCGAGGGGCTGATCACCGCCGGGGCCGACGCCGCACACGTCGCCGCGCTGCGGGCGGCGGGCCTCTCGGTGACCGAGGCCGACCTCGAGGTCGGCACCGCGCCTCCGGCGGGCTGACCCGCCCCGACGACCCGCACCGCCCGCACGGCAGCACGCACGAGCACCACCACCGACGCAGCGAGGAGAGCGACCATGACGAACCCACCCACGGGCGAGCAGCACGAGCTTCGGCTGGAGGCCGACGGGCACGTCGTCACCGGCACGGTGACGCAGGTCGCGGCGGGCATCCGTGCCCTCGCGGTCGACGGCCACGCGCTGACCGAGACCTTCGACCTCGACGAGCAGCCGCCGTCGGCGTGTGGCATCACGCTCTTCCCGTGGCCGAACCGGGTCGACGGCGGACGGTGGACCCTCGACGGCGAGGCGATGCAGCTCGACCTCACCGAGCCGTCGAAGGGCAACGCGAGCCACGGCCTGCTGCGGTACACGGCGTACCGGCCCGTCGACGTCGAGCCCCACGCGGTCACCCTGGCGGCGACGGTGTACCCGCAGCACGGGTGGCCGTTCCAGCTCGACACGACCGTGCGGCACGAGCTCGTCGCCGACGGCATGGTCGTCACGCACACGGTCGAGAACGTCGGGGCGCGGCGGGCGCCCTTCGCGGTCGGGTCGCACCCCTTCCTGCGCGTGGGCGACCACGACGTCGCGACCCTCAGCGTCACGCTGCGCGCCGAGACGCGGTTCGAGGTCGACGACCGGAGCATCCCGGTCGGCACCTCGCCCGTGGCGGGCACGAGCTACGACCTCTCCGGCGGACCGCTGGTCGGCGACCTCGACCTCGACACGGCCTACCGCGACGTCGAGGCCGACGACGAGGGGGTGCGGCGAACGCGCCTGACGGCGCCGGACGGCACGGCGACCGAGCTCTGGCAAGACCCGTCGTTCTCCTACGTGCAGGTCTTCACGCCGCGGAACTTCCCGCGCGACGGCGTGGAGGGCCTCGCGGTGGCCACCGAGCCGATGACCGCGCCGGCCAACGCGCTGGCCACGGGGGAGGGCCTCGTCTGGCTCGAGCCGGGCGAGTCGTGGTCGGCGTCGTGGGGCATCCGGCGGATCGACCGAGGCACCCTGGGCTGACGCCCGCGGCAGGTGGGGGTGCGCCGTGGGCAGGCCTTTGTCCGAATCGCGCAGAAATCTGCGTTTGACATCTGCGTTCCACCTGGAGGGGCTAACGTGTCAACTCGTCCGGCTGGTTACCGGGCGAAAGTCGTCGACGTTGACTGCGAGCCGCTCTTTTCCTGATCCGAACGGCGCTCTCGCACCGCCGGCGCATCGTGCCCCCGTTCCCCGCATCCGTGCGTCCGAACGGGGGCACGCCTCTTCCTGCCGTGAGTCCGGCAGGCGCGCGGCACCTCAAGGAACGTGACGTGACCCGATCGCGGACCGCTGCCGTCGGCCAGCCCGAGAGGGAGTGGGCCCCGTGGGGCTCGAACCCACGACCCGCGGATTAAAAGTCCGATGCTCTGCCAACTGAGCTAGAGGCCCCTGGCTCCCTACGATACGGGAATCCACCCGCGCGTGGAGACCCCCGGGCCCGCCGGGCGGAGTGTCGGCGGTCGCGCCTAAGGTGTCACCGATGCCACGAGAATTCCACCGTCCCACCCAGTTCTCCGGCGCCGAGTTCGAGGCCATCCAGGGCGGCGACGACCCGGCGACGGTGAACCGGGTCGCCCACGAGTCCGCCGCCGCGCTGGTCGCGCGCGTCAAGAACGACCCGAGCCCCGAGATCCTCGACCGCCTGGTCACCTTCACCGACATGCACGGCATCGACGCGGTCGCCGAGCTGTGGGCACACGCCTCCCCGCACACGCTGCCGGGCGCCCTCTGGCGCATCTACCTCGTGCGCGCCGTCATCCGGCAGTCGCCCGCCGAGGTCACCATGCTCTTCGAGCGCGGGGTCGAGGCGTCGAGCACGATCGACCCGGTGGTCGCCGGCGCTCCCGCCCCTGCCACGCCGGAGGAGATCCTCGAGCTCGCCGACCTCATCCTCCGCGGCGTCTTCGTCGGCGACTTCGCGATCGCCCTCGAGCGCGGCGCCGCATTCTGTCGGCTGGCCTCGGCCGGCGCGACCAGCGTCGCCGACGACCAGGACGCCGTCGGCTCCGACCGCGCCACCGAGCTCACCCGCCGGGCGCTCCGCCTCTCCGAGCTCGGGGCCGACCTCGTCGCCTGTGCGGCGCTCTGGCGCGACGACAGCCTCGACTGACCGCCGCCGACTGACGGCCTCACCCAGCCCGACCTCGTCGACGCTGCCGCCCCTGACCCCACGGGGAGGCGCGCCCTCGGTTTCGCACCCGGCGAACGCCCGGGCGAGACGACGACGAGGCAGGTAAACTCATCCGGGTCGGGCCGCAGAAACCCCGGGCTCCAAATTTAGCCGCTTCGAGCGGCCTCGCGCCGAGAGGCGTTCCTGCGGTCCGGCACCCTCTTCTCCCGGCGCCGCTCTCGGTCGCCGTAGCCCCGCCTCCGCGTGCGAGTCGTGGGCCAAGGCCCTGCGGCCCACTGTCCGAGGCGTCGGCCGCACCCGCCGAACCGTGCCGACCGAGCACGAAACCGTCGATCCGGCCAATCCGGCCCGGGCCCCGTGCCGAACCAGTCACGTGAGGGATCGAGAGATCCTCCGTCGGCACCCCGGCCCCCTACGGCCGAGGTCCTGCGGTCCGCTCCCTCCGTCCGTGCCCGGGTCTGAACGCCATCCCAGACGGTGCACGAGCGGAGGGGGCGGCCACCCCGGATCGTCGCACCGCGCGACGGACTCCCGACCGGAGAGGATCGAGGTGACTGACATATGCTGACGCTCGTGACCCGAGAAACCGAGACGCCGGAGGACGACATCCGCGCGTCCACGCCCGACGAACTGCTGACGCGGGTCGCCCAGGGCGACCAGGTCGCCTTCGCCGAGCTCTACGACCAGACGGCACCGCGTGTGCTGGGCCTGATCAAGCGACTGCTGAAGGACCACTCCCAGTCCGAGGAGGTCACCCAGGAGGTGTTCCTCGAGATCTGGCAGACCGCCACCCGCTTCGACACCGGCCGCGGCAGCGCCTCGAGCTGGATGCTGACGATGGCCCACCGCCGGGCGGTCGACCGCATCCGCGCCTCGCAGGCCGGCCGCGACCGCGACCTGAAGATCGGGGTCCGTGACCTCGACACCGCGTACGACTCGGTCACCGAGTCGGTCGAGATCCGCATCGAGCACGAGCGGGTCGAACGGGCCCTGGGCCGCCTCACCGAGCTGCAGAGGCAGGCCGTGAAGCTGGCCTACTACGGCGGCTACAGCCACAGCGAGGTGGCCGCCATGCTCCAGGTGCCGATCGGCACCGTCAAGACGAGACTGCGCGACGGCATGATCCGCCTGCGCGACGAGATGGGGGTGGCATCGTGACCGACCACGACGAGACCACCGGCGACACCACCGAGGCCCTCTCGGGCGCCTACGTGCTGAACGCCCTCAACGACGACGAACGACACGACTTCGAGGCTCTCCTCCGAGAGTCCGACACCCTCAGGACGGAAGTGACCGGATTGCGCGAGACCGCACTGCTGATGGCCCACGCGGCCACGCCGGTGACGCCTTCGGCAGCGCTCCGGTCCAGCATCATGGACAAGATCGCCGGCATGCCCCAGCTGCCCGCGCAGCAGGCCCCGGCCCGCGTCGCCGACACCCTCACGGGCGGCGGAGCGGGCGGTGACCACGAGGTAGCCGCCCCCGGCCGCCACGCGGCACCCGAGATGGAGCCCAGCGAGACCGAGGCGGCCGGCAGCGTGCTGCACGCCACCGGCACGGCCCGGGCCCGCTGGTTCACCCGTCCCGCCGCGATCCTGGGAGCCGCGGCCGCGGCCGCCGCGCTCTTCTTCGGCGGCGGTGCGCTCATCTCCGCCGTGAGCGGTCCGGGCCAGAGCCAGGAGGCCACCGCCTCCGCCCTCGACGAGATCTACGCCGCGAGCGACTTCCAGCGCCAGGTCACCGACGTCGACACCGGCGGCACCGCGACGCTGGTCTGGTCGAACGACCTCAAGCGCTCCGCCGTCGTCTTCGACGGGCTCACCTCGCTGCCCGGCGACCAGACGTACGAGCTCTGGTACATCGACGGCAGCGGCGCGACCCCGGCCGGCACCTTCGACACGGCGTCCGACTCGACCGTCACGCAGGTGCTCAAGGGCGAGATGACGCCCGGCGCCACCATCGGCCTCACCGTCGAGCCGTCGGGCGGGTCCGACGCGCCGACGAGCGACCCGATCATGGCCGTGCAGAGCGCGTAGCGCGACCCGGCCACCGCACGAAGGAGGCGCCCCACCAGACCGGTGGGGCGCCTCCTTCGTCGTGTGGTCGCCTCGCGACGCCGCGGGGCTCAGCCGAAGCGGCCCGACACGTAGTCCTCGGTGGCCTGGACGCTCGGCTTCGAGAACATCGTCGCGGTGTCGTCGTACTCGATGAGCTTGCCGGGCTTGCCCGTGCCGGCGATGTTGAAGAAGGCCGTCTTGTCGCTGACACGGCTGGCCTGCTGCATGTTGTGCGTCACGATGACGATCGTGTACTGCTGCTTGAGCTCCTCGATGAGGTCCTCGATGGCGAGCGTCGAGATCGGGTCGAGGGCCGAGCAGGGCTCGTCCATCAGCACGACGTCGGGGCTGACCGCGATCGCGCGGGCGATGCAGAGGCGCTGCTGCTGGCCGCCGGAGAGGCCCGAGCCGGGCTTGTCGAGGCGGTCCTTGACCTCGTTCCAGAGGTTGGCGCCCTGCAGCGAGCTCTCGACGAGGGAGTCCTGGTCGCCCTTCGACATGCGCCGGTTGTTGAGCTTGACGCCGGCGAGCACGTTGTCGCGGATGCTCATCGTCGGGAACGGGTTCGGGCGCTGGAAGACCATCCCGACCTGGCGGCGGACGAGCACGGGGTCGACGCCCGACGCGTAGAGGTCGTTGCCGTCGACGAGCACCTCGCCCTCGACGTAGGCGCCCGGGATGACCTCGTGCATGCGGTTCAGGGTGCGGAGGAAGGTCGACTTGCCGCAGCCGGACGGGCCGATGAAGGCCGTCACGGTGCGGGGCTCGATGGTGATGTTGACGTCCTCGACGGCCTTGAACTTGCCGTAGTAGACGTTCAGGTCGTTGACTTCGATGCGCTTGGACATGCTCAGTTCCTCAGGGGGTCGGGGCGGTGGCCGTCAGCGGCCGAGCTTGGGGGCGAAGGCGCGCGCGATGAAGCGGGCGACCAGGTTGAGCGCCATGACGATCAGGATGAGCGTCAGGGCCGAGGTCCACGCACGGTCGAGGTAGGCGGCGGCGTCCGTGCCCTGGCTCACGTACGAGCTGTAGGCGAAGACGGGCAGCGACTGCATGCGGCCGTCGAAGAGGTCGTAGTTCATGCTCGCCGTGAAGCCGGCGGTGATCAGCAGCGGGGCCGTCTCGCCGATGACGCGGGCGATGGCGAGCATGACGCCCGTCGTGATGCCGGCGATCGACGTGGGCAGCACGACCTTGACGATCGTGAGCCACTTCGGCACGCCGAGGGCGTAGGCGGCCTCGCGCAGCTCGTTCGGCACGAGCTTGAGCATCTCCTCCGTGCTGCGCACGACGACCGGGATCATCAGCACGGCGAGGGCGACCGACCCGGCGGCGCCCATGCGGACGCCCTCGCCGAAGAAGATCACGAAGAGCGCGTAGGCGAACAGGCCGGCGACGATGGAGGGGATGCCCGTCATGACGTCGACGAAGAAGGTGATCGCGCGGGCCAGGCGGCCGCGGCCGTACTCGACGAGGTAGATGGCCGTGAGCAGGCCGATCGGCACCGAGATGACGGCGGCGAGGGCCGTGATCAGCAGCGTGCCGGTGAGGGCGTGGAGGCCGCCGCCGCCCGCGCCGACGACGTTGCGCATCGACATCGAGAAGAAGTTCCCGTCGAAGCGCGCGGCGCCGGAGCTCACGACCGTGACCAGCACCGAGACGAGCGGCACGAGCGCGATGATGAAGGCCGCCGTGACGGCGGTCGTGACGACGCGGTCCTTCGCGCGGCGGATGCCCTCGACCTGGAAGGCGATGACGAAGACGAGCACCGCGTACAGGACGGTGCCGAGGATGATCGCGGGCACCCAGGTGAAGCCGTCCGTGACCTCGGCGGCGGCCAGCAGGGCGAAGACGACGCCCATGACGACCCAGCTGCCGAGCAGGATGACGAACGGGGCGGCCTTCGGCAGCCGGCCGGTCGTGAGGGTGTTGACGGTGCGCGACGCGGCGCGCGGGCGGGTCGCCGTGGTGGTGGCCATCAGTTCGCTCCGGAGAAGGCCTTGCGGCGGTTGATGACGAGGCGGGCGATCGAGTTGACGATCAGCGTGATGACGAAGAGCACGAGGCCCGTCGCGATGAGGGTGTTGATGCCGATGTCGTGCGCCTCGGGGAAGCGCAGGGCGATGTTCGCGGCGATCGTCGACGAGTTCGTCGAGGTGAGGATGGCCGGGTTGATGACGAGCGCGGGCGACAGCACGAGCGCCACGGCCATCGTCTCGCCGAGGGCGCGGCCCAGGCCGAGCATCGAGGCCGAGATGATGCCGGGGCGGCCGAAGGGCAGCACGGCGATCTGGATCATCTCCCAGCGCGTGGCGCCGAGGGCCAGGGCGGCCTCCTCGTGGAGCGTCGGCGTCTGGAGGAAGACCTCGCGGCTGAGGGCCGTGATGATCGGCAGGATCATCACCGCCAGCACGATCGAGGCGGTGAGCAGCGTGCGCCCGGTGCCCGAGACGGGGCCGGAGAAGAGCGGGAACCAGCCGAAGTTGTCGACGAGGAACGAGTAGAACGGCTGGATCGCGGGGGCGAGGACGATGCCGCCCCAGAGCCCGAAGACGACCGACGGCACGGCGGCCAGCAGGTCGATGACGTAGCCGAGGCCCTGCGCGAGCTTGCGCGGGGCGTAGTGCGAGATGAAGAGCGCGATGCCGATGGCCACGGGGAGGGCCATGAGCAGGGCGAGCGCCGCGGCGTAGACCGTGCCGAACGCGAGCGGGCCGACGTAGGCCCAGAACGAGTCGGGGAAGCCGGAGAGGCTGATGTCGGCCGGGTCGGCGACGATGGCGGCGACGCTCTGGACGACGAGGAAGATCGCGACCGCCGCGAGGATGGCGAGGATCAGGCCTCCCGCGACGACGGTGCTGCCCGAGAAGATCCGGTCGGCGGGGCGGCTCTTCGCGCGGAGCGCGGGCGGTGCCTTCACCTCGGTGGTGGCGGGGGCGGTCATCGGACGAGGTCCTCCGGGTGCTCGGTGTTCGGGTGTCGATCGGGTGGCCCGACCGTGTCAGGCCGATGGCCCGGGAACGCAGTGGATGCGCTCCCGGGCCTTCGGGGTGGTGCCGTGCTACTTGATGAGCTCGACGGCCGAGGCGACCTGCTCGCTCAGCGAGCTCGAGATGGGAGCCGAGCCCGCGGCGTCGGCCGCGACCTTCTGGCCCTCGTCGCTGGTGACGTACGAGAGGTACGACTTGACGAGCTCGCCCTGGGTGGCGTCCTCGTACGACTCGCAGGCGATCAGGTAGCTGACCAGGACGATCGGGTAGACGCCGTCGGCGTCGGAGGTGCGGTCGAGGGCGATCGCGATGTCGCCGTCGGTGCGGCCCTCCTCCTCGGGCGACTCGTCGACGATGGCGGCGGCCGCGTCGGCCGAGTAGCCGACGAACTCGTCGCCGACCTTGACCTTGGCGACGCCGAGGTCACCGGCGCGTGAGGCGTCGGCGTAGCCGATGGTGCCGGTGCCGTTGGTGACGGCGTCGATCATGCCGGAGGTCTGGTTCGCGCCCTCGCCGGACTCGAAGGGCCACACGCCGTCCGCCTCGGCGGTCCACACGTCGGGCGCCGTCTTGTTGAGGTAGTCGGTGAAGTTCTCGGTGGTGCCCGAGTCGTCCGAGCGGTGGACGGCCGTGATGGCCGTGCTGGGCAGGTCGGCGTCGGGGTTGTCGGCCTTGATCTCGGGGGCGTCCCACGAGGTGATCGAGCCGCTGAAGATGCCGGCGAGCACGGCGGGCGAGAGGTTGAGCTCGTCGACGCCGTCGAGGTTGAAGACGACCGCGATGGGGGAGATGTAGGCGGGCAGCTCGACGATGCCGGTGTCGGGCGTGCAGCCCGCGAAGGTGCTCGACGAGATCTCGTCGGTCGTGAACGCGCGGTCGGAGGCGGCGAAGTCGGCCGCTCCCGCGATGAAGCTCTCGCGGCCGCCGCCCGAGCCCTGGGGGTCGTAGTTGACGGTGACGCCCTCGTTGATCGTCTGGTAGCCGGCGGTCCAGGCCTCCTGGGCCGACTGCTGCGACGAGGCGCCGATGCCCGCGATCGTCCCGGAGAGGTCGGACGAGCCCTCGGAAGCCGTGCCGGAGCCGCCTTCGTTGGATGCGCAGGACGCGAGGAGCATGGTGCCGACCGCGGCGATCGCGAAGATGCTGCCGGTGCGCTTGAAGTTCACAGAGGTTCCTTTTCGGGAGTGTGGTGGCTGTGTGCAGGGGCCGGTGCAGGCCCCTGCGTGACGCTACGTCGGGGGGTTAACCACGGTCGTCTGCCTCGGTGAACGGGAGGTGAACGAGCGGGGAACATCGGCCGGCGCAGCGGCCCGGCGGCGGGCCCCCGGGGTACGTGCCGGACGCACGCGGGCCCCCGTGCCGCGGTGCGGCGACGGGGGCCCGGACGGGCGCGGTCGAGCGCGGACGCGGTCAGCCGACCGGCCCGTGCGTCTCGACGGCGACCAGGCTGAGGTCGTCGACGGCCAGGTGCAGCACCGTGTACTCGGACGGCCCCAACGAGGAGGCGCGGCGCAGGTCGAGCCGGTTCCCGCCCTTCGCTCCCGTGGCGATCTGTCTGATGAGCTCGGGCAGCACCGGGGCGTGGGTGCAGAACACCGCCGACACCCGCTTCTTGAGGCGCTTCGCCACGACGGCGGGCACGTCGTCGTCGTGGCGCTCGAAGGCGTCCTGGCTCAGCGAGTCGGTCTGCTTCACGCCGACGTGGGTGAGGGCGGAGAGGGGCTCGAGGGTGGCGAGGCACCGCGCGGCGGTGCTGCTCACGATGCGACGCGGCGCCCACGCGGCGACGGCCGGGGCGATCGCCTTCGCCTGCTTGCGGCCCTGGGGCAGCAGCGGACGCGTGGCGTCGGAGCCGCTCCAGTCGTGCGGCGAGATCGTCTTCGCGTGCCGGAGGGCGACGAGCGCGAAGGTGCGGTCGGCACCGCGCGCGACGCGGTCGGCGAAGCGGTCGAGCACCTCGGCGTCGCGTTCGTAGGTGAGCTTCGCGCGGGCGTCGGCGAGCCCGACCCACTCGATGGCGCCGACCTCGCTGTTGGGCGTGAAGCTGCCCGCCGCCTCGAACTCGGCGTCGGTGACCTCGGCGGCCCAGTAGTGCACGACCTTGTCGCGGCCGCCGGGCATCACGTACTCCGCCGTCCCGAGGGGCGCGCCGAGTGCGACGCGGTAGCCCGTCTCTTCGTGGATCTCGCGCACGGCCGTCTGCGGCGTGGACTCGCCGGGGTCGACCTTGCCCTTCGGCAGCGAGACGTCGCCGTGGTGGTCGCGGTGGATGAGCAGCACGCGGACGCCCGCGCCCACGCGACGGAAGCACACGGCCCCGGCCGCGACGACGGTGGTCGATGCCGTCGTCACCGGTTGCTCTTCTTGCGCTGCGTGATCTGCTTCATGAGGGCGTTCTGCAGGTCGACGAGCGGGGCGTCCGACTCGTCGCGGGCGTGGCGGGTCCAGCTGCCGTCGGCGCTGAGCCACCACGACGCGGTCTCGTCGGACATCGCCTTGTCGAAGAGCGACGCGATCTCGTCGAGGTGGTCGGGCTGGGTGAGGCGCACGAGCGCCTCGACCCGACGGTCGAGGTTGCGGTGCATCATGTCGGCGCTGCCGATGAACACCTGCGGGTCGCCGTCGTTCGCGAACCAGAACAGCCGCGAGTGCTCGAGGTACCGCCCGAGGATCGACCGCACGCGGATCGTCTCGCTGAGCCCAGGCTGCCCGGGCTTGATCGTGCAGATGCCGCGCACCCAGACGTCGACCGGCACGCCGGCCTGGCTCGCCCGGTACAGCGCGTCGATGATCTGCTCGTCGACGATCGAGTTGATCTTGATCTTGATGCCGGAGGCGCGACCCGCCTGGGCGTGCTCGATCTCGTTCTGGATCTGCTTCAGCAGGCCACGGCGCAGGTAGCGCGGCGCGACGAGCAGCCGCTTGAACTTCTTCTCGATGGCGTAGCCGGAGAGCTCGTTGAACAGCCGCGTGAGGTCCTTCCCGACCTGGTCGTCGGCGGTGAAGAGGCCCATGTCTTCGTAGATGCGGCTCGTCTTCGGGTTGTAGTTGCCCGTGCCGATGTGCGTGTAGTGCTTGAGCGTGCCCTTCTCCTGGCGGATGACCAGGGCGAGCTTGCAGTGCGTCTTCAGCCCGACTAGGCCGTAGACCACGTGCACGCCGGCCTTCTCGAGCTTGCGGGCCCAGGTGATGTTGT
>Ga0265780_10005038_pt1 | contig 16874 bp, 12 predicted proteins | sample P1T30metagenome_FD_192432 | JGI IMG/M metagenome (GOLD analysis project Ga0265780, IMG submission 192432) | Plant litter microbial communities from East Loma Ridge, Irvine, California - P1 T30 | ecosystem: Environmental > Terrestrial > Plant litter > Unclassified | place: USA: California... | reverse complement strand
TTGATACTGGCATTGGGACGCATGTATGACATCTCTTGTTAGGGTGATCACTCTCTCACAGTGCGTCCTGCGATCCAGCGACCACGAGGAGACATCAACGCTTGCCGCATTATCGCTGATGTGTAAGTCTGAGAATAACTTTGGTTCAGCACTCTCGCGAATAGTTCACAAACTTTCAGCAATGGGTATGACTTGCGCTAATTTTTAGGCCGGATCCTTCAGGCAAAGGTCGCAGGGCCTCTGTCATCTCTTTTGGCATTCTTCTTAGGCTTTCGAGTCGACTTGGTACTAGTCTACACCGCCACTGAGAGTGATACCTTCAGAAAGCTGGGATCTATCACGGTTGTCAAGCTCTCCCGCGACCTCACTTGGATTTCGAGCTCATCTGTACATATATTGACGGAAAGACAACTCGATTCTACGCTGTGTATCCCAGAAGGATTGCGCTATTTTCGGCCCTTTTAAATTCCGTTAGTACATCGTCACCAGCGGAGTCACTTCCTTGTTCTTATACCGTTGCCTGGAACTCTGGAACGTATCTCCCATGATTACAAGTTCCCAGCCGTCTACCATCAATACCAATCTCCTGATCAGCAAACATCGAACTTCCATCTCCACGCACTACGTCTAAGACCGAAGCAGTTGGCGCAACATACTACCCTACTTGATTGCGCTCCGCCAAACTCACCTCACGATGTTCGGAAAATCGATCACCACCGTCTTGAGCCTTGCCCTTGCCCTTGCTCTTCACACAACATCATTGCTCGCAGCAGCAATCCCCAGCGCCTCCGGGGTTATCCCCGAAGGATTGATCCAGCCTTCTGCTGATGGTCAGAGAATCGCTATTTTCATCTCAAGGATCAACGCTACCATGTTTGGTGTCGACGCCGAAGGCTTCGACTTTGAGATTGGAGGAGATCCGGAAGCCCTCAGACATTCAATCGAGTCGGCCGAGACTTTCGCCAGAGTCTGGTCTACCGGCGACGCAGACGCCATTCTTGTCGCATTCCTGAACCAAACGACAGGCGGTTACATGGACCCAAAGAAGCCGTTTGACAGGCACTTCCTTTGCAACGATCTGAGCTGCCCGATGAACAAGGGGACGCCTGCTTGCGACGGTATCGACGTGTCCTGCTGGGAAGATATGAGAGTGGAGTTGTGAGGCGTATACGCAAGAGACTGCTGTTTTCGTCCCCACGTCATGTCATGGTGTATAAGTAATGAACATCTCATCTCACTAAACTAAGCAAACAGCCACTGCGCAATGCATTTTGTCTTGCCCACGAATCCTTTTTCAGAGCTCCATGCGCTCAATTTCGCAGCTTCAAGTGCCTCCTCGCGTTCATCAGACGTCATGCCTTGATCGAAGCGATCTGTAGCAAGGTCCATCTCTTCCGGCTTCACCCACTTCGTTTTCTTGAGCAGCTTCCACCCAACAAACATGACAAGCATGATTGGAAGCTCGATGTAGAAACTAATGAAGTCCACCACCTTGAACTTCGGCGAAAAGCACGACCATCCCTGGACCAACACGAGGAAGCTGCTCAGAACGACCGAGAAGATCGGGCCGTAGGGATATGTCCAGTTCTTGAAAGGCAACAGGTGCTCCAGGCCCTGCGCTTTGATGCCGGACCGGAAGCGCAGTGATGCCAACCCGATGCCAATCCAGGACGCAAAATTAGAAACTGAGATTAACGACTGAAGCCACGACCATAGTTGTCCTGCGCCGATGTAGCTAGCGCCGAAGCAGAGGCCACTGATTGAGGCGGTCAGAAGTACCGCGACCCAAGGGACTTGGTTACGGTTGAGCTTTGCGAAGAACTTCGGTGCGTAGGCGTTGGCGCCGAGTGAGTACATCAATCGGGAGCCTGCAAACAGAGCATGGTTGCCCGCGGAGATGACACTTGTCATAACGACTGCGTTGATGAAACTCCCGGCAACTTTGCTTCCAGCCATGGCGAAGACGATTGTGAAAGGCGACGTGCTGCTGTCTTTGGACGCTAGACCATCATAGTTGTAGGGCACGTTCAGCCCGATGATGAGAATCGACAGAATGTAGAAGATTAGAATCCGCCAGAAGACATTCCGTACCACGCGCGGGAGCGTCTGAGACGGGTTCTTGGTCTCTCCCGCTGTGATGGCGATGCTTTCGGTGCCACCGTATGCGAAGGAGGCCGTTACAAATACCGATGCGAAGCCGCCAATGCCACCGACGAATGGTGCATCGCCGATATAGAAGTTCTTCGTACCGATGTACTCGCCGGTCGAATTACCACCACAATTGACGGCGATGCCGAGTATAATGAAAACCTGGGTGTGTTTGTTAGCTTGAATACTCTACTTTTGAAAAGGAAGAATTGAAACATGCCACTATAGTGATCACTTTCAAGAAGCTTAACCAGTACTCCATCTCGCCATAGAGTCTGACCGAAACGATGTTCAGACCAATGAGCAAGACGAGGAAAATAATACTCAAAGCCCATCCCGGAAAGTTGTCGGTCCAGTATTGCAACAGAAGCTGTAAGGCAACAAGATCCGCAGCCGTAGATACGGCGTCGTTGAACCAGTAATTCCATGTCAAAGCAAAGCCGAACGCATCATCGACATATCGTCTGAAAAGTCTTTATTAGCTCAGTCCAGCCCGATATTAAATCGACATTCTCACCCAGCAAAAGTACAAAATGATCCGGCTACTGGTGTGAAAGCGGCCATCTCTCCAAGAGCCAGCATTGTCATGAAAACAATGAACCCAACGATAGCGTACGATATCAGCATCGACGCTGGACCGCCTGTAGCAAGACTCTTTCCAGTACCCAAGAACAGACCAGTTCCGATAGTGCCGCCGATCGCTATCATACTTATTTGACGACTTGATAGCTTCCTCGCCAAAGTCTCCGTGATAGCAGGCTGATCAGACGACGAGACTCCTCTTAAGTCCACGTCCGCGAGGTTCTTCTCTCCGTGCTCGTTGTCGTTCCATCTTCCAGAAATCGACGCATTTGGATCGCCGTTAGCATGAGCCGCCATCTCTGCGGCTGATGAGTGTGCAGTTGTCGTTGTCGTTATCGTCGATGGCCCACAAAAAGGCAACGATATTGATGAGTGATCACATCTGAACAACAAACGGCTGCTAAACACACTATGTAGCACAAGACTTAGAGCTTGGCAACTCAAGCTCTTGCTTGATGTTGCACGCCGAGGTGCCACCCGAAGAAGCTTTTCGACGCTCGCTATGCCAAATGCGGCATCAAAGTATGGCGTGCTTTCGAAAACCCGTTATGATTAGGTAATTGAAACTTCTCTTACTAACGTATTCCAGCTTGTCGACGAAACACCCTGCTTTATAAGCTTATGAACGCAATCAATTTGGCGTGGTAATATGTCTTCGAGAATACAGATTCTGTCAAGCGCACAGAATTTTTGTGAATTGCTCTTCCTCACTGGCAATACGACGATTTGACCTGCTCAAGTTGTCGGTACTACCGTTTGCGATCTGTTACCCCGGTGAAACTCCATATTCCAAAGAGTGGTCAGTCAAGTCGCTGGTGCAGTCGATCAGGTGTTACTCAATGCTTTCAAGCCGATCGAAAGCTATACTGCCGCTGAGAGGGTGTTGTCCAGCGAGGCATATCTCAATGGTACTCGTATGTCATCGAGGTAATACCTGAAAGCTTCTGCGTGTTCTGGTCACATCATGCCGACGAGAGCGAGGTGTACGACAGCGTACATCTCAATGGTACTCGCGATTTTTAGAGGTGGTATCTGAGAGCTTCGACCCAGATCGATGCTATATTGCCAGTGAGAGCGAGGCATTCGGCAACACACATCCCAATGGTATTCATAAGTCTTAGAGGTGATACCTGAGGGCTTCAAATGCCGCTGACACCATGTTGCCGGTGAGAGCGAGACATCTGGCGACCTGTATCTCAGTGGTATCTATGAAACTTGGAGGTGATGCCTAAGGACTTCGCCTATGTCTGGCACTATCTAGCCACTGAGAGTAAGGCAATTAGCAACACAAATCTCGATGGTACTCAAAGATGTTCTCAGTAATACCTGAGAGGTTGAAGTGGCTTCAACACCAGGCTGCCAACGAGAATAAGGTATTCGTCGTATGCCTTCCAATATTGCAACCATTGTTCCGCTACCATCTCGCTCGCTTAGAGAACCTTCGCCTCCTTTGCACCCTTGGTTCCGGAACCACTTGGCTCCCCATCGTCTGCCTTGCGCTTGTCGGCATCCCAATGAGCGATGATGCCGGGGCGCGTGGAGCACATGAAGACATGCTTGTTAATCTCTTTCTCTGCGGTACCCAGTATCTTCGTGTGGCAGTGCGGGCACGTCTCGTGTTTTACCTTGTGCTTGGCGATGTCCTTTGGACCTTGGGTTGCTGATTTGCAACCAGGAACGTCACACTTGTAAGGCCTCGGGTCGTCGGTATGCGAGTTCTTGTGGTCTCGAAGGCCGATCTCGTTCGTGAACGTCCTAGGACAACCAGGGAAATCACACGCCCAAATGATGTGCGTAGCTTATGTTGCCCAAGCTGGCCGCTGCTGCTGTATGCTTTGTCGCAGCGAGCGATGTCGCATTTTTAAGGCGTTGGATCGTCCGTGTGCGAGCGTTTGTGAGCCTTGAGGGCATCCGGGCCCTTGTAGTCTGCAGTACAATTGGGAAAGTCGCAGACGAAAAGGCGATCGGCTATGCGACGGCAGATGGGCGGTGAGCTCACTGGCATTCTTGAAAGCCTTTTCACATCCATCATGGCTGCACCTATGGCTGTGTGGCCTCAAGTGGGCGTGCTGCTTGTGGTTCCAAAGGGCTTCAGAACTTGCGTAGTCTTTGACACAGCCTGTGAAGCCGCACACGAACGGACACGGGTTAGCCGAGTGAGAGATCGTGTGTGTTGCAAGACCAGAAGCCAAGTTGAAGGCCTTGGTGCACCCCTCAACGTTGTACACGAATCGGAATGGACTTGTATGCGTTTTTTCGTGCTCGCGAAGGGTATCTTTTCTTGCGAAGTCCTTTCCACAGTGAGGGAATTCGGAAAAGAACCGAGATTGGTCGTCCGCATGTACAGTCTTCATGTGTATCTTGACTTACTGTTCCTGCTTGAAGTCTCTGTCGCAGATCTGATAGATGTGGGCCTTCCTCAAGTCTCCCTCCTCATCGAGATGCGAGCGGTATTCATCGACGTGAATCTCAAGGTTGCAGTTGCGGCACTCGATCGTTACAATGGCGGTTCTTGACACGTTCTGCTCTGTCGAGATCCTGCGATTTTGGCCTTCGAGAACGTCGTGCGAACGTATTGGAACCAAAGACAGATGTTACACACCGCGTGCAATCTGGTGGGAAGTGCTGACATCGGTATGCCAGAGGTCCATCATGGAGATGACGGTAGCCTCCCAGATGCTCGACGAAGCAAATCTCGGATTCGGCTTCTGGGTCCCGAGCGAGTATGATACACTGGAACGGTTCGTCGGACAGCTCTAGTGCTCTCGTGTGTGTTCCACCCTTGACTGGTCCAAGCCCATTGACACAGCGAGCGTTTTGATTGAAGTGAGAGAGGAGTCTGGAGGATCCGTTAGCAAAATGCAAGCGTGATTGCGACGGGAGTGATTACCTGTTCGCACCCAAGTGCGTGCCCCCAGCGTATATTGCAACACCGCCGCGGATCCCGCACATTTTGTAGAGGAGGAGATACACGAGCACACGGTTGCCGTTGGCGGTCTCACGGTTGGCGGTCTCGTTGTCGGGAATGTCACTTGCGTATTTCTCGAAAAACTCCAACGTTGAATCGTCAGGGTGACGACCCAACCTCTCCTCTCCTGCGCGGGTGAGTGCATCTTGGCTCCGCTAGACAAGGAGATCGCAATCGTGATTGTTGTAGAAGGCTGTGAAGTTCTTGGTCGTGTCACTGCGGTGGCGATAGAGGTATTTGACAGCGTGTTCTACGCGGTCTTCGAACAGCGGCATGGCTGCGTGCCCCATCGATATCGGAGACATCAATTGCTCATTGGTCGAAGACTTCCTGTGTCCAATCTCCAGGGTGGCGATCAAATATCTCTTCGTCGGCGCATGAGCGCATCTTGGCTGCGTTCCACGAGGAGATCGCATTCATGTTTATCGCAGAAGACAATGAAGTCCATTTTGAAATTTGAAGTCAACAGAGTGGCGTCTGGGTATTTGAAAGCGTGTTTCGCGCGGTCTTCGAAGAGCGATATGGCTGCTGCGTCTCTGCCGAGAAGTGACTCGGTGGGTGCAGTGGGTGGGTGTTGGCACGGAAGCCTGGGCAAATGAATGATGCTGTGGCAGCGACAGAGTCGACTGAGATGAGACGAGGGGGAATAAACAAAATAACACAAGCTAAGCGGCCATGTTCAAGCAGGAGTGACAAGCCCACGGCAAGAGCATCCTCGCCATGTCACACCTCCGCTCAACCATTATGGAATACCGTCGTCCACAAACCTCTCGATACATGTTGATTACGAATTTGTCGAGGAAATCCCAAGTCAAATCGCCAGGATGCTATCCCAGGGTCCCTTCTCCGGCGCGGATTCTCGGGTGTATTCGATGAAAGTATCACACTTTGAGTTGTTGTAATATGCAGTAAAGTCCTTGAGGTGACCAACTTGATCACGGCGGTGGTGGTATCGTCGAGACTGAGTCGGTAGTATCTGCTCACACTAGCCTGATCTGATCAAATCCATGCCATTGAGAACATTGGATCGATACGGTTGCAATTCCTGGAAGATGTGCTCATACCGTCGAACACATCCAGAATCACGCCCTGCAAGTGATATCATCACAATCGTAGATCCCCAATCGTTGATGTCTGCAGAAGCAGTAAATGTACAAGAACGCATCCGGCAGTTCGAATTGATCTCGCAAGGGAACCGCTTCGTGCGCATCGGCGTGGGTTTCCGTTTGACCTCTGCAATAGGACCGGAGTGGGGTTTTGAACTCGATGTCATCCATACTTCCGACCTTGGCGTACGCTCCGGCGCGGACGAGCATCTCGACGACCTTCAAGTTATCCTCTTTCTTTACTGCATTTTTCAAAGCAATGTTACATCCGTCTGAATCCTCCAGGTTGACATCTGCTCCTCTGTCCAAGAGTAGCTTGATAGTCCAGTACCGCCCGTGATAAGCGGCAGTACCAAGAGCACTGCCGTACATACTGCTTCGAATGTTGCTGTCGGCTCCGTGGTCAAGAAGATACTCGACCATGCTATACTCTGCAAACAGAACTGCGGCTGACAGTGGACTCCAAATATCTCGCTCTCGGCATGAATCTGGACCTTTGCCTCCACTGCAGACGTTGATGTCCGCTCCTGCATCAAGCAGCATATTAACGATACCATCCTCAGCGAAAATTACCGCTGTTACTAGGAGGGTGCCATAATTGCCACCGTGATAACCGTTCAGGTCGCCGATCAGAAATTCGGAACAACTCGTGCTTGTGGTACCGTTCTGAACTGCACTCGAACACTTGGAGCAATGCTCAAACAAATCTCGAACGAGACCACGTGGAAGTACAATCTCTTTGCAGGCAGAGTCCAATAGAATGTGCAAAATGCTCGCGGAAGGACGTATAGGGCAGCCCGAGTCGTAGTAATTGCGAAAGTATGTATATTCCTCAAGGGGAAAGTCGTGCAAACGCTTGACATCGTACATCTCGTCACGGTAAGCATCGATTAGGCGAGTCATTGTGCCAAGTCGAGATGTTATTGAAAAGATGAGTTCCATTTGTGACCAGGGTGGTTCGGTGTCAGCAACACGATCCCCAATTGAACCCGTCTCGTCAACTGGGGGACGTACTGGGACGGCAGCGTGAAGGTTCCGGAGGTAAGTCAAGAAAGTATCTATCAGAATTTGACCGCAATTCGCCATCACATTTGTCGCAAGACTGGGCTCCAGCCTTTGTAGACCGCCAGCAAGAATGTGTTGTCTAATGGATTCGTGAATGAATTGGAATTTACGACCGGTGGAGTCAGGCTCATCGACCACGTCACGATACTCGACAAGACCTTTGGAGGCGTTGACAATGAACCGTGTCACGTATGGTAGCTCCACCAGCTGCTGCTGCATGTCGTGGAGGCATGCTGCATCTCCAGCCGTCGCCTTGATCCCGGCAAACAGCGACTCATAGCCGTTTTTAGGATTTGCTGTCAGTATCCAGATCAACGTCGGTAGCATTTCCGGATCACTAGCTCCAGCAGAAATTATGCTGCCTACGAGGGCATCCAAGTCATCGGGTGAATGGATGATTGCGTCCAGTAGTTGACCGTGAGATCGACCTTTGTCAAACTGTTCGTTGAGAGTGTGCACCACTAGTACCACCCACATGAATACACCTTCGGCCTTCTGCATCATTTGGTCCAAGATCTCTCCCCGTTGGACATCCGGTTCGATGGTCAGCATGTCTCGAGCGTACGTCCAGATGTCTTGTGTATGGCCCTTCGACTTTTCCATCGATACAGTCTCGCAAAAGCGTACCGTAATGCTTGGGTAGTGACGACTGGCAAAACACGTGTTGAGCGACACGCCATGGATTCCGCTAGCTTCTGCAAGACTTCCAAGGGAGTGTATCATGTTGCGAACCTCCCTCTGGTCGCACTCGTCAAGGGCGTCTATCAGCAATATCAAATTCTCTTGCTGTAGTGAAAGGACCGCTTCGTGGAAGACGTTTTGTAGCATCGCCACTGGAGATGTTTCCCCTTTGCTGAGAGACTGCGGTATTTCAATGGAAGTGCGTAGCTTTGGGAAGGCTGATAACATCTGGTGGAGGAGCGATCGGTAGCAGCCTTCAGTCGATCGCTCGAGACTTTCGCCTCTTGCGTTGAAAAAGAAGGACAGAACATTGCTTCCAGGTGCATGAGTTTTCACATGATCGAGGATACACTTCATCAATGTGGACTTGCCAGATCCGGGTTTGCCTTTGATCCAAAGGAATCCGTGGTTTGCCTCCCTGAATGCAGGATCGCGCCAACGTAAGAACGCCTCTTCTTCGAATATCCATTGACATGTGCGAGTGTGAGCCCGTTCAACAGTGGCCTTGCGGAAGTCCATCCGGTCAAACGCCAAGGTGTTCATGAGGCTCTCGTGTCGTTTTTCTTCCGGAGTATGTTCGCTTGGGTTGGTCACATTGTTGTGTGTAGTGTAAAAGACATTGCCGAGGATTGCTCTGGTCTGACCGCCGAGATTGAGACCCGAGTAGATGTTCCCAGCTGGGATTTCTCTCGTGGAGAGCCCGTCGTTGTTGACCCGACTCAGCTGATGATTGCCCCCAACTCCAGCTCCGTCAAGCAAGTCGAGAGGAGACGCCGCATCAGCATCGCCGTGCTTCCATGTGCGAGAGTTCTCGGACTCCATGGACGTGGAGGCGTGTTTTCGCAATGAATGGGAGTCAAAGCAGACCTTGTGGTAGTGAAAGTGAAGGTTGGAGGGTTAGCTTCATGCCGCTCTGCATGGTGGGAAACCAGACGTGGGCGCGGCTGCGCCTTGTTTAAGCGAGCTGCTCATGCATATGTACGTGAACGCGCATGGAACGTACAAGGTAACATCAACAACGTGAAGCGTTGCCTCACGCCCAATCATTTACTCTTTTCAGTACCGCTTCGATGATGACCCAAGTTTAGCTGACCACAGCTTGAACAACTTTCGTGTATCGGAATACTGAGGTGTATAAGATGCTGGACTCTCATCTTCACCACTGTAGGTGAGTACCGACGTATCGTAGTGTCAGCGACTCTTGTACACTTCAGGTTCAGCAGTACCAATCAGAGGCCACTCTTCTCTAAAGATCACGACTGCCAGGTGCGTAAGCGAGGATCCCGAGATGGTGAATATTTCTTGAATGGATGAACAGTAGAAGGTAAGACACGAGTAGGCGACAGAAACAGTGGTGGCCGGATCGATCCCCGCCATATTCCCGTCGGGTTTAACAACCAAATGCCGAGGACATGGTTGAAGCTCTCACAGCTCCATGTCAATAACTTCCCACGACCAGCGACAATGCATTCCTCAACACCACACCACATACAAACATGGCCTCCTGTACAAGAGCCCTCCGCTCCCAATGGCTGAGAGCCAGTATACCCAAAACAAACAGCACAAGATGGCAATCCTCCTTAGCACACCTGCAACACGAAATGCCTCTGCGCAAGATCCAACCCATATTCGACGACCTTAGCCCTCAACAGAGCTACAGGCTCGACATGAGTCTCGCAGACTACCTGCCAGCAACAAAGTAAGTCAAACCCGTCAACCTCCCATAACAGAAACTCAACTAACCCAACAACCCTCAGCCCACCACCCATCCTCCCCGCCTCAGCTCCCACCCAGCACCTCCCAATCCCCCACCACCTAATCTACTTCGAGCCCACCAAACCCGCGTCCTGCATGCTCCCCGACGGTACGAACCCAGACCAATCCCCAGGCCCGCCCTACACCCGCCGCATGTGGGCCGGCGGCCACGTGCTCTACAACCCCACCAACCCACTACTCCTCGACGGCACCCGCGGCGTCTGCGCAGAGTTCATCCGCAGCGTGCAGAGCAAAGGCAAAGACGGCGACGAGAAGCTGTTCGTACGGATCGAGAGGCGCCTGGCGCGCGCGAGCGAAGACGAGGTCGCACAGCTCGCGACAGCGGAGGGGAACGAGGAGGAGCGGGAGACGCTGGAGCACAGGGTGAGGCAGCGGCTGTGGCGGGACGAGGACACGGACTTTGGGCCTTGCAGCGTGATCGAGACGCGGAACATCGTCTTCCTCCGACCACGGTCGAAAGAAGAGGCAGCGGCCGAGAGCGCGCGGACAGCAGGGAAGAAGCTACGTCCTCAGCGGGAAGCGGAGTGGTCGCATACCGTCATGCCGGATCCGAAGCTGCTGTTCAGGTTCTCGGCGCTGACGTTCAATGCGCATGCGATTCACCTGGATCCCGAGTATTGCCGCGAGGTGGAGGGGCATAAGGAGAGACTGTTCCATGGGCCGCTGAGCTTTGTTTTCATGATCACGCTGTTGCAGCAGGAGCTGAAGAAGCAGGGTCTTGGTGAGGTGGTGCGGGAGGTCGAGTACAGGAATTTGGCGCCGTTGTATTGCAATGAGAAGGTCAAGTTCTGTGGCGCTAGGACTGGGGACGGCAAGTGGGAGGTTTGGTCGGAGACGCCTGAGGGTGGCGTTGCGGTCAAGGGGAATGTATTGACCGAGAAGGTGTAGGATGATGATGTATATGAGTGAAGATACGCTTGAACATTAACCAGCCCGAGCCTGGGACCGACCATGCTGTACCAAATGTCGTGTATTAGAACAGATCATTACTTTTTGTCAAAAATTTACATCTTTCCAATATAAACACAACCTTCACAACCCCTATGGCTAGGTCATCCCCAACTAAAGCCCCAACTTCTCCTTGGGCACAAAGTTGAAAGCCGTGCTAACGAGACCAAGAATCCCACTGACAACAATCAAGGCCCAATCCCTACTCTTCTCCCACTTGCTCAGCTGGTCGCCAAACAGCTTCAGATGGAAAGCCGCAGGCAGCATGATGCAGATGGTGAAACAAGCCACGGCGCCCATCAAACTCATAATGCGATCGAAGTCCGGAACCAGAATCGCCAGAACGACAAAAGCGACCACGCAAGCAATGCGGACGGAGAACTTGAGAATTCCGCGCGACAGGCTGGAGAGGCCGGTTGTCGAGGCTTCGGGGCTCAAGGTACGGGCGTCGAGACCGAGGAAGAGCTCGAGGGTGCTGACGATGGGACGGGCGTTGAGAGGCACTTTGGTCAGCGGGATGATGGCGACGCAGATGACGATCAGTAGCGAGAGCCATTCCGGAGCTCCCTCAGTCAGCAGAATGTTGCGGGTGATTTCGTCCTTGACGCCGTCGCCGTACATCAGCAGGCCGACGCAGGCCATGAAGAGGTCGAGGGTGAAGGTGAAGGCGTATGTGATGTTTACTCCTCGGCGGTATTTGTAGGGGTGGCGCATGTCGCGGTAGATGTTGGGGAAGACGCTGTGGCCGCCCCAAGGGGACATTAGGAGGCCGAAGGAGAGCGGGAGGGTGCCCCAGTTTGTTGGGAAGAGGTGTTGTGGGGCGGGCGAGAGGAGGGAGCCTGGAGAGTCTGGCTTGATTAGGCCGTCGATGAAGACTGCGGCGACGATTAGGAAGCAGGACATGATGCCGAGGATGGAGGTGAAGGAGAGGAAGCGTAAGGGTAGGAAAGAGAGCGGGACCAGGATGATTCCGCAGACGATCTTCCAGGACGTGAGACCGAGCGAGTTGTCGGTGAGAGCGTTGAGGGAGTCGGCGAAGAGGACGACGAGGGCAACGCAGGTGGCCAGGAGCTCAAGAGAGAACAGGATCGATGTCGCAACGCGAGCTCTGGGTCCAAACGAGACGTATGCGAGGTCTGCGAAAGTGATGAGGCTGTTGTCCACATCAAGGCACTTGGCGAGGATTTTGGCGGTATAGGAAGTGCTTCCGGCGGCGAAGAAGAAGAATATAAGACCTGGGATCCATCCGGAGTAGCGCATTGCGAGAGGGAGGGCGAGGAGACCAACGCCGATGAGTACATTGACCGAGTTGAAGATGGTTTGCGGGAGGGTAGATTGACCGACGACGACATTGACGATACGGCCGTCGTCTTCCTCGACCTGTTTGACGAGCAGAGGTTCACGCTCCTTGTCCGGATCAGTAGAACCTGAAACTTGCTGTTGGCGGAAAAGACGACCGGCGTGTCGCATCGACGGTTCGTTCACGTTCGACTTCAACGATCCCCATGTGCTTCCATAAGAGCCTCCAAACGGCGAGGCCAATTGCGGCTCAATGGAGAAGATGCTGTCGTCTTGCACTCCAGACAGCCTTTCCCTCAGAAGAGACTGCCTCTCTCCCTTGACAGTGCCCGAATTCGAGCTGTTCCCGAGACTTGCAGATGCTCCTGGCGTCGCATTGTTGTAGTCATCATCATCCTCTTCTATCGCACCTGCGCTTGCGCCTCCAGTCCTGTTCCTCTCGTGCTCTTGAAACGCCTGGCGCAGCAAAGAGCGTTGGTCCTTCGGGGTGCCCTCGACATTTTCTCGCGAAAAGTCGTCTTCTCCTGCATCGCTGTGTCTGAAACTCTGTCGCACAGGGGCGATCTCGTAAAAGCCCGCGGCTCTTTGCCAGGAGCGCGCAAAGTTGTCGATACTGTTTACACCGCCTGCATGTCGGATCGAGTTGATGCGCATAGACATGGATGACCGGCGCGGTCTCAGAGTGCGCTCCAAAGTACCTCCATGCTCGTAAGCACCGCCCTCGGGGTGGTGAGTTCCGCCAGTGCTTCCGTCAAGATGTTGCTCGCTATCTTCGTCAAAATGGACGCGGCCGTTGCTCACTTCGGAGTCGGTGGAAGCGGTCCTTCCGCCCCGCTCGTAAGAGCCCCAAGTAGGAGGTATGGGCTGCCTTTTAGGAGGCATTATTGTGTCGAAGCTTGGTGTGTCTCGGGAGGGTGTTCGAGGAGAGTGTCTGCTATCTCAGGAGGATTCTTCTTCTGCTCGCGAAGTACTAGTCTAGACAACGATCTTGACTCGGTCACTTGCTTCTTCTCAGAAAGCGGAGAAGCTTAGGAAAAGTATATCAATGGACTTGTGACAAGGAACTGGGGTGAAAAGAAAATGGCGGTCACGCGTGGTGAGCCATTTAGAAAGGAAAAGTGTATTGACGCTAGAGACAGGGAAGAGTCGGAAAGGTAAGGTCTTGTGTAGAAATGCTGAGGGTGTGCTTATCTCGCAGGCTGGGCCAGAAGAATCAAGCATAAGGGCATATCAATCTCAGACCTCGCATGCCCTGTGCGAAAGAGGCGCCGGCTAAACTGCAGTTGGAAAGAATAGCAGACTGGCAAAGACTGGTTACACGTTCGAGACTGTCATGGCTGCGGCTTGGGCGCGCCAGGCCGGTCGAAGTGTTGCGATAGGGCTTACGACGATGCACGACTTTGATCAGTGAGAGATAATCGATATGAGCTTAAGGGCGATAATGTTTGTCAACAGGTCAGGCGCGCGCGGAGAGATAGTTTGAGGTGGGGCTTGCGGATCGGATGTTCATCAATTGTGTCAAGGCTTTTTTCAAAGGCACCGGTTGAGAGGCGGCGGCGGCGGACGGGTAGAAGCGATCATGGCTTACTACTACTACTGCATTCTTCGTTGATTGAATTCGCAATAATTATGACAGCCATGACGTCCTTTTTTCGCGTGCGCATGCCACTCTGGACTCTTTGGATTGGCATTGTGCGCCGTGTGGGTTGTGGTATGCAGGTGGCAGTCACGAGACGACGACATGGTATAGTGAATCTCTTGGATGGGTAGGGGTATGGGTATGGGTATGGGTATATGTGTTAGGCGACGGCATGTAACAACGGCAGACCTCGCCCTGGTCAGGCGAAGAAAGATCCATGTCTTCGAAGTGCATGTCCTCGAAGAGAGAAAGTGAGTGAGAGAGTTGAAGTGGTGTAGGTTACCCAGGATGAAGAAGACATGATACCACCACACACCTATAACGAGAGCACATTTCATAAGGTACTGCTTGAAATGATATCATTTTCGTGGTACAACAAAATCAATCAGACACGGACTCCCAAGCACCCGAATACCTTACCTACAGTGCCTTCGTGCAGTAATCTATGAATTTAAGGTAACTTTGGAGGAAGAGTGGTTCATGCCTGACTGTCTCAGCCGGCAGCCTAGTATTGAAGTGAAATTCTGATGTAGTGCGATCTCGACGTTGTCGATGTGAAGTATGCTACCTCTCGAAAAAGATAGGCTACAGTTACCTGCCCGTTCTCCAACTCATCAGCATAGGTAATGCATGTGATGAGCCAGCATGAGCAAGCCACTTGACGAAATTATTGTAATTGTGACGATGCACAAGAGTTATTTGTGCGCTGCGCCGCGTGTGTGCCCTTTCACGGCTACGGCAATACCCGCCCCCACTACGAAAGACACCCCGACTCCAGTCAGTTCTTGACTTCGCGCTTTTCTCGCCCACCGTCACCGCTTCAACAACCCCCAAACCCACATTACATCCGCCAAAATGCCCGCCGAACAGCAGGGCTCCGGCCAGGGCAACGAGGCCGACAAGAACATCGAGATCTGGAAGGTCAAGAAGCTCATCAAGCGCCTGGAAGCCGCCCGCGGCAATGGAACCTCCATGATTTCCCTCATCATCCCGCCCAAGGACCAGGTGTCCCGCGCCGCCAAGATGTTGGCTGAAGAGTTCGGAACCGCGTCCAACATCAAGTCGCGTGTCAACCGCCTGTCCGTCCTGTCCGCCATCACCTCCACCCAGCAGAGGCTCAAGCTGTACTCCAAGGTCCCGCCGAACGGTCTGGTCGTCTACTGTGGTGAAATCATCACCTCCGAGGGCAAGGAGAGGAAGATCAACATCGATTTCGAGCCCTTCAAGCCCATCAACACCTCCCTCTACCTCTGTGACAACAAGTTCCACACCGAGGCTCTGAGCGAGCTGCTCGAGTCCGACTCCAAGTATGGCTTCATCATCATGGACGGAAACGGTGCCCTTTTCGGTACCCTCTCCGGCAATACCAGAGAGATCCTGCAAAAGTTCTCCGTCGATCTGCCCAAGAAGCACGGCCGTGGCGGTCAGTCCGCTCTGCGTTTCGCGCGTCTGCGTGAGGAGAAGCGTCACAACTACGTCCGCAAGGTCGCCGAATTGGCGGTGCAAAACTTCATCACCGACAACAAGTGCAACTGCGCCGGTCTCGTCCTGGCAGGTAGCGCCGACTTCAAGAACGACCTCAACCAGTCCGACCTGTTCGATGGTCGTCTGCAGACCAAGGTCATCAAGATTGTCGATGTCTCCTACGGTGGTGAGAACGGCTTCAACCAAGCTATTGAGCTGTCCACCGAGACTCTCGGCAACGTCAAGTTCATCCAGGAGAAGAAGCTCATCAACAAGTACTTTGACGAGATCAGCATGGACAGTGGCAAGATCTGCTACGGTATTGAGGACACTCTCAAGGCTCTCGAAGCTGGTGCTGCCGAGACTCTCATCGTGTTCGAGAACCTGGAAATCACTCGCTGGGAGCTGAAGAGCAGTGAGGGTAAGCCCATCGTTCTCCACACTAACAAGCTGCAGGAGCAGAACCGTGAGCAGTTCATGGATGCCGAGACTGGCCAGGAGATGGAGATCATTGACCAGCTGCCCTTCCTCGAGTGGCTGGCCGAGCACTTCCGCGAATTCGGTACCAACCTCGAGTTTGTCACCGACCGCTCCTCCGAAGGTAACCAGTTCGTCAAGGGCTTCGGTGGTATCGGATGTATCCTGCGCTACAAGCTCAACTTCGAGCAGCTGCAGGAGGTCAGCGACGATGATGAGTATTACGATGATTGACGGTGCTGCCCCCTCGCAAACCACCGCGAGGCATCTACTCCAGAACTAAAGCTTCAAGCTCGAGATCTGACGGTGCTTCGCCCGCAGCTGCTCAAACAGCATGCGGCTGCCATGACTGTCTCGGCAGACTGTGAGACAAACGACTACGAGAGCGCTCCGCTGCCCGCGCGTCACCCTTCCGAGCAGGGCGTGACTGGTCCTAGTAGCTGTCAAGACATGACGCCACGTTCAACTACCCACCAGCAACATGTAAGCTTGCAGTCAGACGTTTCATCGATGAATGCAAATATACTGACATCAAGCAGGCAACCCTCCCCAACCGCATGAGTCACGGCATCGACCGACTGGAGAACTCCACCGGTCGTGGCTACAACTTAAACCTCATGACGACGATGGTGACCGGCGCTGCGGCCTGACTACCTCATGAATGCGATCACGAGTAATGCCGGTGTTCATATGTGGAGGATTGTGTCCTAGTGTTGCTCAG
>Ga0265780_10005035_pt1 | contig 16877 bp, 19 predicted proteins | sample P1T30metagenome_FD_192432 | JGI IMG/M metagenome (GOLD analysis project Ga0265780, IMG submission 192432) | Plant litter microbial communities from East Loma Ridge, Irvine, California - P1 T30 | ecosystem: Environmental > Terrestrial > Plant litter > Unclassified | place: USA: California... | reverse complement strand
CTTGTGTTCACCCGCTTGTGTTCACCCACTTGTAGATCCATCTTCTGCGTCGTCGGGTCCAGTGTCTTTTCAAACTCTCACTGGTACCATCTTTCCGATATCCATATAAAACCAAACTCCAATGCTAAAAGAACTTTCATGAGTGGCCGATGGTGACCCTGACACCATAGGCACCAACTCTCCTCTTGCCGATCTGGAAGCCGTGAGAGATATGGCTCTTTCCTACACCTCTGACGACGAAGCCAGGACCCTTGCTGGTAAGACCCTTCCTTGCCGTCTTCTTCTCTGCTCTGTCGGCAGTCATGCGCTTTCCGAGACGACCCTTTGCGCCCACGCTGATGCTGCTGACTTGCTTCAATCTGAGAGAGTGCATAATGTGGCCAATGGGTGCCTTTGCGCGCGCCAGAGAGGAGATCGAGGGGTCCTTGGAGAGAGCCTTGGTGGCAACGGCGGCGTGGTCGGCTTGTGAGGGGACTTGCGATTGCGAGGTCGGGAGGCCTGCTTTCCAGACAACGTCGCGCACGACTCTGCGTGGTGTGTTCGAGCGGTCCCTAAGCCTGTGGGCGACCAGAGATGCGAGGATGTCCGAGTTCAATTGAGGTGCGTTCAGTCTGACCAGGTTGAGTTCGACCGGCTTGCCATAGACCCGTGAGAGCAGCGACTGGAATGGCAGTTGGGTGGTAGGACTGAACAGATCGGCTGCCAGCCTCTTCGCGGCGCGACCGGCGGGAGCTGCTGACATGGTTGTGGTATTGTTGTCGAGAGGCCTGTGGTGGTCGCTGGTGGGACGGTATGGGATGTCGTCGATGCTGTCGTCGACTCGACTTCCAATGTTCGCCGCGGAGGTGGATGCGATCGACGGTCAATCAATATATTGATTGGAATTGATGGGCTGCATTAGAGGGGTTGCGGCTGGCTGCCGAATCTAGTCTCTCACCCCCGAGGCCGACTTCATTGGACAGAGGGACAGCAGCAGCGACGACTACACCACGACCTCACTTCCTACACACAACACACATCACAATGGCTTGCCCAAGCTGCTCTTTCGCGCGTAATTTCGCCACAAGGACCGCTGCTCCATCTCTGCGCGGTGTGCGCACCTATGCGACCGCGCCCGCCGCTCTTCAGCAAACAGAGGCATCCTCAACTCAGACCGAGCAACCCGCACAAACGCCTCTCCTACACATCACCAAGTCGAAGATCCGACACCACCCTTCAAACCCGAATGCGCGCCCCCCACCTCCACACCACAGCAATGTCACTCGTCTTCTAGGCGTCCGCTTCTCCCGCCCCGTGCCCGGAGCACAAGAATGGCGGACTTCGAACTACAGCTACAACAAGGCCTCTGTCAAGACCTTGCCAACTGCATCTCAGATCACGGACGTACTGCTGTCTCAATATGTTGAGCTCAAGCACACAGGCGGACAGCCGAGCTCCAGAGCCGCTATCGCCAACCGAAGGAAGGACTCGGCGAAGCTCTACGCAAGCAAGGCAGGCGTGAAGGACTTTGGTCACAAGGTTCGGATCGACGCTTACGTTTATGACGAGGCTAAGGCGCAACGGGACGCCAGGAACAAACAGGCCGGTGCGAGAGAGGCGAGGGAAGCGAAGTCCAACAAGGGTGGCGCGAAGGGCAGACGGCCGGCTGGACCGCAATAGATTTGCAACGCAAGGAGTCATGAGTAAAAAGACCAACATCAGGGCTGTTCTGAATTTTTGAACAGCTAGAAGGAATTTGTGCGGGTATGAAAGGACTGCCGAATGGGCTCAGCTCTAAGGTCAACATACCTTGTACAGTGTATTAGGGATTGCGCAGGTTGTTGGCCTTGTCCATTTCTTGTGTATAATATGGCTAGAAGGATTCAGAAGCATTGTTCTACATAAATGAGGCTATACTTCGGTGCCATTCTGATTGAAGCCCAGCCATTCATCTGCGGCGCAAGGAGTAAGACCGGCGAGTAAATCTCTCGAGTCTTCAACACAGGTGGCTCCGTAAGCGCCATAGCAGTGGCAAGTAGGCACACATGAGGGTATGAGGCAATGACGAGTCCAATGCTCGCCAAGATTTCGCCGCATGAACTTCCTCTCTCCAGAAAGAATAGTAGCATACCTTCGCAGGAGTGGAAGCTTTTGGATCATGCGCTCCACCGCCGCCACGCCCAATCCCGCCGCACCACATGTGTACGGATCACTGTCCAACGACTCACGACCTCGTCCGAAGAGCGAAGTCTGACCTCTCACAACCAACTCAAGCACCATCTCCTCGAGATCGTAGCAGTTTCGTAGCACCTCTCTTAGCACGGTGAAATCATCGGCGTGGTCGTCCGGGACACCAAGTTCCTCCAAACCAGAACGTCTTGGTTGAGCTTCCATGCGTGCATGCAAAGACCCGACGCCAATCTTTCTTGCAAGGTCCCAGGGGATAGCAATGTATATGCGCAGGTAAAGTCTCTTCGCAGAGGCCGGTACCGGGGCTGGTTTCCAAAGAGTCATGTTCTCCAACCCAGCAAAGGCACGGTATCTCTGGCTGACGCAGTATGTCTCGGAGTGTTCAAGGTGCTCCTGCACCTCTGCTCGCAGCGTTCGGTTAGTTCTCATGAGGGAGTGTGCGCCGTATGTGTACTTCCGCGTGCCGCTTGGGAGAGTCCCGAGGTTCAGTGGTTGCTTGTTGTGGATGTTTGTGTGGGTGTGGATTAGATACTCGTAGATGACATCGCGGAGCTCACGCGGCATGCCTATCAACGTTGGTGACATCTTCTCGAGTTGTAAGGTATTTGGTGGTTGGACAGGTATAGAAGATGGAATCATAGGTGCTACAAGGCTTCTTGTAGCTTGACACTAACCATGTATGCGCAGGCAACCGTTAAAAGTACATGTATAGAGTCATAATCGGCCCCGCCCAGCGTGCCCGCAGACCTTCTGAGTCACGTATTGCTAACGATATCTTGGTTTTTGTGAACGGTTGCCTGGAATGACCCACATCGGTGAAATGCACGCGCGGCTGAGTTCAATTTGTCTTGTCAGCCACCCCAGACTATGTTTTGAAGGATTCGTTTTCCGCTCACACTTCAAATGCGGTTGTCGTGTGCTAAATTGAGAGGGAAACACACCACTGACGAACCGCTCAAGAGTTGGAGGTGCTGAAGTGGCCGCTTTGAAGTGAGGCGCCCATTGGAGGTGGAATGTCGTCTTGTTTTGGGTCGTTGGGGACGGTGAACTGTATCCCGAACATGCCTCTCACTTGGGAGGCTTTCCGAGCTTACAGCAGCGATCTTTGTAGGACGAAAACCCAACCAGCGATGCAGTCTTGTTGATGTTGTCGTTTTTTGTCGTCATTGCCGCCGTGTTGTGACTTCCTGGATCGGCGTCGGAATCTAGGTATACCACTTCTGGTAGCGTGCTTGAGATTGCAGATTGCATCTCTTTCAACCGCCTTTGAGAACCTTTAGCGCATCGTTTTGCGCTTCCAAAATACCAAAGACTTGGCTGAAGCCCAGGACAGCATTCCTGTCGTTCGATGATCTCGCCTGTCGCAGCGAAGCCGAAAGATCCAGAATCAGAGTCTTGCGCACTTCTTCAACCCGCGGTTGCAGCGAGACCAAAAAAGGGTGACTCAAGCCAATCTTGCTGCTTTGAAAGACAATCATGAGGTACTGCTCCGACTGCTTGCGTAAGCGCCGCACAGCGCTGTTGTAGGACGAGCCTCCAGGAATGTCTTCATCTTCGTCTTCGTCGTCTTCATCCTCCTCGTCATCATCCTCCTCTCCTTCCTTTATCTTGATACCGAGCTTCTCCTCGAGCTCCTCAAGTCTTTCGTGAACTTCCAGCAGCGACCTTCCGAGCACAATCTCCTTTCTCAATCCTTTCTTCTCCGACAAAAGCTCCGCCGTCTCTTTTGCCCTGTCTTGTACGGCTTTCCTGATTGCCTCAATTTCCCGCTGGAACCCAAGCAGTCCGACTCTTACACCTTCGACCTTCTCCTCTCCACCTTTCAAGTCTCCTCCCAAGCTCAGAAACTCTTCATAGTTGCCATTGACCAAGTCAAGTAGCTCACGATTGAGGAGCTGGCTTCGCTGCCGAAGATCACTGCGCAAGTCTTCAAGCGTTTGGTGTCGGTTCCTCAAAGACGAAAGGTATGTCTGAGCATCAAAGTCCGGCGCAAGGAAATCATTACGTGCAAGTTCCGCCGGGTAAGGGAGATTGTCCTCGTCGTCGGATCCGAAGTTGGGTGAGTCCACGTACGCCGGCGTCGTGTCTGCGGATTGCGACGTGCTGTCAAGGAAGAACTTGCTCATGCTTGAACCTCGCTACTGCAATTCGGCAGTATTTCTAGCTCATGGTGTACACTTGGATGTGTTGATATTCCAGGTCACGAGTCAACAATGTACGTTGCGAAGCTGATGGGTGGGCCGAGGCAGGCCTTGGCGAAACCGACAACCAACAACTCACGAAGCATATCATTTCCGCTACAATTATTTCACTAGATTTGCAGATGTTTCGATGAGCTATACGTGCTTGTATAGGAAGACTGCAATGGCCGATCCCGGATCATTTGCTTACAGTATCGGGGCGATTTTCTTTGACAAAGTGCCTATTGAGCAGCTGCCTATACGACTTCGCACGGCTTAGATGAGACAACTGCCAACAACTGATGCATTCCAGAATGTTCCGTTGTAGAAGGGCGTTGCAGGTACCTGGCGATGACTGGACTGACGTCCGAGAAGGATGCTTACCTGTACCTCCTTCAGCCGTACCGCGTCCGACGACAAACTACGGAACTTTTTCCTGTGTCTTCCTTCAACCTTTCAACAACGCCTTCTAGAACTCCCATCGCTTTTGAAATGGCGTCCTCAACTAACGACCTAGGCAACGATGATCTGAGACAAGGTATGACTGGCTCATGTCTTTGCGGCAGCGTCAAAGTCATACTACGCCAAGACGTATTCTCGAAACCCAACGGACATATTTGTTACTGTGAGAGCTGCCGGAAGTCGACCGGAACAACCGGCTTCAATGGACTTTCAACGACCAAAGACAAAGTCGAAATTCAAGATCCAAAGCAAATGATCAAGACCTACATCGACTCTGCCACGGACAGTGGGAGAACCATCGAGAGGAACTTCTGCTCGAATTGCGGTAGGTGAGTGCAAAACTTAAAATCTCCAGTGATGTTAACAATGGTGACTGACTGTCAGCAGCGTGACTCACTTCGCCATCCCACATTGGGAGCAAATGTGCTCTGTCCCGCTCGGAATCTTTCCCAAGATACCTCAGCCGGAATACGAGTTCTTCGCAGGGCGCAAGATGGACTGGCAACCGAAGCTCGAGGGAGTGCAGTCCTTCGAACTTATGCCGAACACCAAGCTTGTTGGGAGAGAAGACAGATAGGGCGTTGGTTCTGACTCAGGAGTGCTTGAAGTATGCGAGGTGGCTGCAGAAACGATCGCACTTAATGCTGCCTCGGCATTTGTGGATTGATAGATGTTTTTCTCGATCCTTTAGTGTCGAATGGTATCTCAATGGAGATACTGAAACAGTACGTTCGACATCCGAGTATAGTAGCCTTCGTGGGTGTGTTGCCGAAGGTATGAGACCAACACGGTTGGGCGATCGGAAATGTCAGACTATGAACCGAGAAATCAAGTGATCAAAGTCTTTACTCTAAAAATGTATCGTTAAAAAGGCAACCTAACATAGGTTTGGAGTATGCCAAAATGGATGGCGCACGGGCCTTTGCGGCCAATACCGCTCACCTCCGTCTAGACATCTCAAGCCATAGCGAATAGCAGGCAGTGGGCGAGAGCACATCCCATAAGGTACTCAGCAACCATGGCCGCCACAAGATATTGCCCCTCGTGCCTAACCAAGGCATCGCCGACCACCCTCTTCCGCTCCGCTCCTCGAACAGTTGCCCCAGCGCCTTTCCTCCGCCCATTCCACACTTCATCACCCCTCGCCGCCGTACAGTCTGCCAACGCCGCAAAGTACAAGCGCAAAGACCAGCAAACCACATCCAGCAAGAAGAAGAAGAAGACCTCCACAAACTACGCCACTCCCGATCTGCGAGATGCCATACAGTTCAGTCTGGTGGACGCTATGCGGTAAGAAATCCCGGCGCATGCTTCAATCAAAGCGGTTCTGATCCTCTCTTCTTAGCTACCTTCGCGCTACCGAAGTAGGCCGCATCCCAACATCCTCCAAATACGAGCTTCATGTTCGCCTCAAGACACCCAAAAACGGCGCCGTAGTCCGTAACCGCATGCGCCTACCCCATCCAGTCAAAACCGACCTGCGCATTTGCGTGATTGCACCAGAGGACAGCTCCGCTGGAAGAGCCGCTAAGGCTGCCGGCGCTTCGCTCGTTGGAGAGGATCACGTCTTCGACATGATTAGGGAAGGGCGCATTGAATTCGAGCGCTGCTTGTGTCACATTGATAGTTTGCCTAAGCTCGCCAAATCTGGTGTCGCAAGGATTCTGGGTCCTCGAGGCTTGATGCCGAGTGCAAAGACGAACACGGTTGTGAAAGATGTCTCGAACAGTGTGAAGGATATGGTCGGCGCATCGGAGTACAGAGAGAGGATGGGTGTGATAAGAATGTCCGTGGGACAGCTGGGTTTCACGCCAGAGGAGGTGCAGAGGAACATCAAGGCGTTCATTGATGCGCTGAAGAAGGACATTGCCGGCCTCTCTGACCGGACGGCAAAGGAGATCCACGAGGTCGTGCTGAGCAGCACGAATGGTCCTGGAATGAGCTTGAACGGCGAGGTCAGGAGCCCAAACAGCCCTCCTACCAAGGACTTGAGCACCATGTAAGATCTGGATGATGCATTGATACCGGAAGGCGTTGCGCGGAAAGCGCTGTACCAATCATCTATTATGTTTTCATTTAAGGCTAGTCTACTGGCCGCCTGTATTCACACCCATTCGTCAATCAATCACATCTTGGACTCTGGTCCTACGAAGCCATTGACCACACTTGTGATCAGCTGGTTTGCAATGGCAGTGCTAGGAGGAAGTCTCAAGCCGCCCTCCTTGTAATCAGCGCCAGCGGCCTCGCTGAGACCGCTCGTTCCAATTCTGAGTGCCTCTCTTACTTCAGCAAAGTCATACCATTTGGCATCCTCAAGTTCAGGATCGTTGCCAAGATTGATAACCTCACCATCTGGCACCGATTGACCAATGGCACCAATCATCAAGTTCGCAGGATAAGGCCACGGCTGCGTGGAGTGAATTACGACTCTGCCGACAAGAATGCCGGATTCCTCGTATACCTCGCGACGAACAGCTTCTTCAATACTTTCGGCGGGCTCTGCGAAACCGGCGAGCGTCGAGTACCAATACTTCGGGAAGCGCTTGGAACGACCAAGCAGGATCTTGTCGCCCGCGTGGTTCACGACGGCCATGATGACTGTGGGATCCGTGCGAGGGAAGCTGACGTTCGATACACCAGTGCGAGTTGCACAGGGAGGGCGTTCGTTCTGGGCTACTGGTGTGCCCTCAGTGGTCGACATGGGCGCTGCGGCTTTCTTCGCGAGGTCGGTGGAAGGGCAGGCTCGCTTGAATCCACCGTTGATGGACATGGTCGGCTGGCCGCATTGACTGCAGTAAGGGTTGCGAGCGTTCCAATCTAACATTTGACGAGCTTCAGCGTAGATGGCAGCTGTGCGCATGTCAGTTCAAAGCACTTTCAACAAAGTCATCTCCACGGCTCGACATACCATCACTGGCTTCCAACTCCATGATCCTTCCTTTTCCAAATGTAACGCCGTCCTTCTCAACCTTGGCAATCAAATCCTCACAAGCGCTCTTCACGCTCCCCTTCGGCGACACATCCAACGCGAAGTATGGCGCTCCGATATACCTGTTCTTTCCCTGATAATCCAGCCCATTCTTATCGCTCTCATCAATGCCCAAGAAGATCATCTGTGGCACAGTCTCCTCAGAATTATACTGTTCGTACATCTCTTTCTCGTTGCGCGAGTACGGATCCTCTCCAACGACCGACTTCACGTCCTCGAACTTGACAAAAGCAAGCTTCTTGTTCTCCGAGGACTGCACGAGCGGCTGCAAGTCTTTGCACAGCATGAACTTCGTGGAAGGGTGCTTGAGGCTTTTGCTCAAAAAGACATGGTCGTTTCGCAGGAAGCCTAGTCGGTTCAGAGGAGAGCCTGAGAAGTAGTTTGCTACTTCGCGGCCGAACTTGCGTGCGAGCATTGAGTCGACGTCCGGATGGGCGGGTTGTGGGAGGTCAGGTTGCTTGGTAGACATTTGGTGATTCGTTGGTTTGTACGGCGAAGCGAAGTTGTGATAGTTACGGTTTAGGAGATGGCGTTACGTTTCTTGTTGTTGGATGTCTAAGGTATCAATATCTTCTGGAGTGTTATGGAATGACGTCTACATGAAGAGACTATGGCTTACGATGGGGCTGCTGTGTAATCAATGCGATCGCTCTCGGGTATAACGATCATTGATGTGCCGAGGATACCTATGCTGTGATCCTTCTGAAAGCGGAAGGTGCGGCTTCCAATGGCTTCAACACCGAACTCGCCGGACCGTTTGCCCTTCTCCCCTTACAACGCCTTCGTGGACGACACGTTCCGTTCCTTCGCCGCTCGCCGTTTGGACCGGGTTGTCGAGTCAAGTGACTTCACCCTTGAGCAGAGAATGGCGATTTGCAACATCTAAGCACCTGCTTTGCAACAACAGTCAAACCAGAGGTACAACAAAGATACCGCAAAACGCGCCACTGGCCCAGTTCAAAGATTCAAGACTGGAAATGCTACCTGACCATGTCTGTGAGCTATTAATTATATGGTAAATACAGAAGGAATTCAGCAATCTAAGGCCGAGAACGTCGGTTCGATGTCTCGAGAGTTGTCTCTCTCCCCACTCGAATGCCATGCAAAGGGATCTCGTCTCCACTCTCCTCATCCGGTCCAGTCGGTGCCAGACTCTTTACTGTGTACTGGTATGACTTCCCCTCGGGTCCGAGAACCTTGTCGCAGTCGCCTGAGCCCGCGGAGTCGTTCTCATCTGGTAGACGATAGAAGGCGGTGGCGCTGACCCGCTTGTTGTCTGGCGCAGCTACTGCTCCATCGGCTTCTGCCCGCGATACGTTCGACTTGTTCCCTCTGCTGGAGAACAAATTCATTGTACTGCGTTGTGCGCTTGACCCGTTTTGGCTCTTGATTCCCACCGCGCGGAGGAATACGTTCAATGCTGGCAGCATGGTCGGGAGGCAAGCGGAGACAATGCCAGCAGCCATCTCGATTTCGGTCCAGCCAACCGTTGGAGCCAGGGTGTAGCTCGGATCGGTTGCCGTGTAAGTGAACAGGACGCTGGTGCGGTATGCGGATGCGAAGACAACACTGTAAGATGTGGTTAGTGCGGTCCGAGGAGGGTGTACGTCGACCGACTTACAAAGATCCCAAGCCAAAGGCAGCCGTAATACCGATCTTCTCTCGTTTTGCCAGTGTAAGGCCCCAGATTGGTGGGATGGGCATGAGTAGAATGATAAGATCCGTAAAGATTGTGGATGCCGCGTTTGCGATCCACGTCGCGACCTGGTTGATGCATTTACCAGGAATATCGGGATACCACATCTTCTGAACCGGCACGCAGATGAATAGGAAGATGAAGCTGATGGTGACAACCCAGACCATCACAAATGCTCCGACTCCCCATGCCATCTTCTTGAAATAGGGCAACCGGAAAATGCGGTAGTACATCAAAAGAAGGCTGATCTTCGTCCAGCCGAGATTCCATGCGTACAGGATCTCTGCCACGACGAGCCATTTGGCCATCATCACAATCTTCGCTGGGTCAAGGAGATCTGCGTGGATGCCCATGCCGCTCGCATGCATGGCGAAGATGAAACCGACGACGACCAAGTTCCATCCCTTCGTTTCGTTAGCTCTGCAATCTGTCCTGGCGATTGAAACTCAGCAGCTTACCATCGAAAACAAGATCATGTAGTCATCCCACCACAACGGTTGGCCTTTGATCCGACGACTGACCAACCGCAAGGCAACAGACATCAACGCCAGTATGGTCATCGACACCACGACTGCCACTGTCCATGGCTGTAGGTTGTCCGGATTGAAGCCTGGTAACCCAGGTAGGACAGACTCAGCCATTGTGTTGCAAGTATTTCGTAGGAGTGATGTGGTTAGCTTTCAGGGCAGCTTTCGAACGACCGATGGCTTTTGCTTCCGGGGACTCATCTGATATAGCTCGAACTCGACTCCCCTGTCGAGCTACCACGTGCACTCTCGGCAACTTCGAGTTTTCTGCTGTATACATTGTATGTCTAATGGTCGGGAGCTGTCTTAGTGTGAACATATTGACTTTCGGGGACCTGTCAACAAACGTTTCCGAATAATGCAACCCAATCAGCATTTCCGATCGCTGGGAAGACTGACGGCGCGCAAGGCCCGTAAACTCAGTAACCGAGTTAGTCTAGCACTGGTGCGAAAGGATGCCCTCATAATCTATCGAGAGACGGACACCGACGCTACGCTTACATGTCTATACGGCTTCAAGTCTTAAGCATTGGCAGATAATATCTCCAATATAGGTGTGCATGCACTCCTGATCATCAGTGCATCACTGCACGGGAAGATCATATGATCTCCTCCCACCCAAATCGAGCCGCAGTGCTTTTGGCGACAGCCTCAAATCCTTGTAGGCTTGCGTTATCTAACGTCTTCACAACATCCAGCCGGGGATTTCTGACACGCGTAGTCGAAAGCCAAGCCTAGCGACGTCTCTTAGCGTGATGCGATACTATATCATACCCTTAAAACATGATCCTTCGCCTCGTGCAACCCCTTACGGTATGCGGAATACTAGACCGACGGCAGTCTTGCAAGTACCGCCTTTGAGCCGTAGACTAGGCGTCGCGGATTGGGCGACTGCCAGGCGCCGCCAAACTACTGGAGTCGGATAAATCCCACGGTTCCCACCCAGGGCGAAGATCTCCACAGAGGTCCCACGACGCTTGCATGGGTGTCGACACACACTATTGATGGCCGGGCTCGAGGCGACGAGGCCCAAGAGATCACTTACTAGTTGTTATGCGTCATCAGCTCACCCCTACACCCTGACCAAGTTGTGGCCTAAAGGCTCAATCTCGCAATCTAGCTATTGATCCTACTTACCAATCCAACATCGGAAATCATCACTCAATATATTCTTGACACTGCCCTGGCCTGTATCATCCGGAAACATGGCTGCCAAAGCCACCATCAACGTGCCCCATCTGGGCGGCATCAGCGCCGGCTACAGGTCGACGGGCATTGATCCCGCGAAGCCAACAGTTGTCCTCATCAACTCCATGTGCACGACCTCCTCGCTTTACAATGACCAGTTCAACAGCAAGTCCTTGACGGATGCTGTCAACCTCCTGGCCATCGAGCCGCTCGGTCATGGTGCCACTAGCTCCGCCACCGAGCACTTCACCTACTGGGATTCCGCCATCATGGCTCTGCAGGTGATGGAGGCTCAGGGCGTCAAGAAGGCCTTTGTATTGGGTACCAGCCAGGGAGGTTGGATAGTAGTCCGCATGGCGCTACTGGCACCCGAAAAGGTATGTGTATACATCTTTGTCCAGCAAGCAGTGCTTTGCCTCTTTCAAGCTGGCTGCATAGGAGTGGTATGAACTGACCTCGCAAGATTCTCGGTGTGCTGCCTCTTGGAACCTCCATGGACTACGAGTCTGCCAGCTCTCGCGAGCTCGGCGCCTGGAACCCCAAGAACGACCTCGCCCCTTTCTTGGAGTCGTGGTCTACGCCTAACCCTGACTTCGTCGTCGATGAGGTCTGGAGAGGCATGGTGGCCAGCCTTGGCTTCTCCGGCACAGTGAGCAAGGACGTCCTTTCGTTCTGGGATCAAACCGTGAAGGACGTGTACAGTGGCGAGGAGGGCAGGAAGAAGCTCCGCATGGCTACTATCAACCTCATGGAGCGTGACGGCCTCCTACGTCGTGTGCGAGACGTCAAGTGCCCGGTCTACTGGCTTCAGGGCAAGGAAGATGTCGTCTTCGGAGTGAAGATCCCGGCCGAGCACATCAAGCTCTTCACTTCTTCGCCAGAGGCCACTCTTACTCTCGTCGAAGGTGGAGGCCACTACCTCAATGCCACTAGCCCGAAGGAGGTCGAGGAGGCCATCCTGAAGATGGTCAGCAAATACGCTTAGATTCCCGTTTGTAGACGAATAAACGACTTGCAAGGACGTTTCTTGCTAACCGCGCCGTGCTGACTGACTAGTTGGCGATTTCAAGTAGCAGAAGCACGCGCCAGGCCAGCATGTCTGAGACGCGGGATGTGCTTTTGCTATTCCATGCCATCGCGCTCGTTGCCGCAGAGCCGAGAGTCAAGCCTATAGGCTGCTGCGGTTCACTTACATTTCCTAGATCAGGATACAACTCATCTAACGCTACAGCCAAGTCCTGGACACGTCCCAGGTCTCATAGCACATCTTCAACAATGCATGGATGTTCGCAAGGTTGTCGACCCCAGCTTCATGTGAGCCGCTTTCCGAAAGACCACCGCTATACCAGCGGTCTGGAGACGGTGATGGGTAGTGGAGCGAGTCACCCAACGCATCCGCCGTTCCACTTTTTCGTACAGTAGTGACATGTAGATCCTAGCCAGACCCGGTAAACTTGGCGGCCTTGTCTAGGGTCCTCGCAAAAGATAAGGCTAAGTGTACGAGCCGCACCACCACCACCACTTCAAGTGCTCACCTCGACGACTCCACGAGTAGTAACTTAGTTGCTTTTACATATCGAAACCGAGCAAACCGGCAACTCTTGCACATCCGCGACTCATTTCCACCCCTCCTCTCCACAGTAGATCATCATGCGTTCCTTCCCTACGAACAGTGCCACCCTTGTCACCCTCCTCCTCCTGGCTCTCGCAGGAGCAGGCCAATCCTACGCGAAGCTTGAACCGAACTTCACCTCCAACGCCGGTGTCAAGATCTACAACCCGTCTTCCTTCTTCAACACAACCGGGCCATGGAGTCTGATGTCCCAGGCTGGTGATAATCTCTACATAGCCGGTGCGTCAAACGGCGGCTCCGACTTCCGAACGGCAGTGGTAGCCAAGGCATTCTGGCTATACTCTACCAGGACCATTCAATCACACTGACTTGACCAATTGAACAAGGCATGCGCGGCATCCACCAAGAAAACAGCACCCTCGCCCCGAGCGGTCTACCTCGCGTCCACAAGGCGTTTGAGAACATGCGCGATCTTGCCGAGATGGCGGGAGCGGAGCTGGCGGATTGCGTGAGGCTTGTGGTTTATACGACTGACATGTATAGATATAGGCCTATGTGTAACGAGGTGCAAGCTGAGCTTTGGGGGGCGGATGCGAATAGGTATCCGCCGCGGACGATTGTGGAGGTTGATCGGTTGAATGAGGATGATATCGTGGAGGTGGAGGGGACGTTTTGGAATCCGGCAAAGGTGTAGATTGGTGTGAAAGAAGTGAGGGTCAAGGTGGATGTTGAATCTTGTTTTCCGAGATGTCGAGATTCACGGCTTGTATCAGCAGCTTTTGGAGCCTCGAACTGAGCGATTGCCGTTGAGGGTGTATGTTTCGATCCAGGGCATCTCTGACAGTCGGCTAGGCACCTATGGTCATGTCAGCGTAGTCAGTGGGCTTCGATGCTGGTGATCCCAACGAGAGTAAATTGGTATGGATTTCTCATGTGCAAGTCATTGGAAGGTCTATTGAGTTATGGAGACGGCAAAAGTGTCTGGGTCTGGATGTGGCATTATTCTCCATCTCCGTCCTACTGTGTCCTACTCCAAGCAAAACCATCAGGGTAACCGTTGCTTTTTCGTCTACATGTATGCCAATCTTTCCCCGTCTGAACACTGCTGGCGCTAGAGGAACACCATCTCCCAACACTCGCGGTGGCTTCTCCAGGCCGTGCCTCGACATATGGCATTGTCAACGCTCCCCTGCGATGCTGGGACCTCGTTCGGGTCAAATTCCATGAGTGCTTCCACCAGAACGACCAACATGGCGATAGGAACAGAGAGGTGAGTTCGCAACCCTTTCCTTCCGAGTCTCAGCTTCGCGGCGATGTCTTGTGTCCTGAAGTCAACGAAGAGACGAACCCTGCTCGGCCTCTGGCCAAATGGCGCGTCGAATTTGAACATCCACGTCCCAACTTGGCGGCGTATATTCGTGCACAAGAGCGTCAGCCTGTCTGGATTCTCCTGGTTTTCTTCATCCGTCCGGGATAGCCTCAGAAACCAAAGCCTGTAATCGAGTGTCGTGAGGCGATAGTCGAATGTGAAGCTGGAGATGTAGCTGATGTTGCTGGACGCAATCTCAACTGACCACTTCATAGGTCCATCGGAGTGTTCGCTGGTGATGATGGCGCGAAAGTGGTTGTTCTTGTAGTACATTTTAAGACCCTGCTCGCGAAGCTGTCGGCTGACTTGTAAGATGCCTGGCATTTGGTGCCTGCCGAACTTCGAGATCCTAACTGGTTCGTCCGAGATGAGGATGAGTTCGAGGACTCTGTTCATGAGCTCAGGAACAAGCGTGTGCAGACGAGAGCTTTGTGAATTTTGGAGCTCGTTGATGATGCCGTCGACGGTCTTGCGTTTGAGGTTGAAGGTGCTGCGAGTTTCTCTGGTGTTTGCTGGTACCCTCCTGCCATAGGGGCGCGACATGACGATGACGGTGATGCGGTTTTGTCGAGATTTGCTGGTATCTTTGATGAGGAAAAGCAAAGTTGATGTTTGTGTCGGTGAGAAAGAAATTCGAAAAGCTGTTCGCAGCATAATTTGTAGCTTGCGGCGACGCAATGTCGGAGTTTTCACTCGCACTAAATTAGCTACAATAGTCATGTATTGTGCTCATTACGCGCACGCGTAAAGATGTCTTGCATCGTTGAAGGGTAATTATACCACTATTGCATCGTTTAGATGGCGAACAGGCCTTCGATTTAGCAACCAAAAGGGCAGAACAAACCGCGGAGAACAAATGTCGCATTGCATCATTTCCACTACGCACAGATAAATAGCTCTTGCGGTGAAGGGTGATTTTAACATGGTTGCGTCGTTTGGTTGGTGCACAGGCCGATGGTGTTCGCGACAAGAAAGGCCTGAGGGACCCACGGAGACCAGAAGACTCTCTCCAAGCAACTCTCCCGTCGAAGAGTCGCTTGTGCCGACATGATATCCACTCGCCCCTTTAGAAGACTTTCTGTTATCTTGGAAGCAGATGGCATCAAGTCAGAGCAATCGTCGGAATAGAAATGGCTGATGTTTCTTAGCTTCGCCGATATCCCTCTGGAAATGCGTGGAGAGCTGTGGTGTGCTCACGCATCTGGAAGACCCTACATCGCTAACGCAGGCATGGAAGAATGACACCGAGGTCGGTAACACGATGTACCTTAGGATACCACAGAGATTGGATTATCTGGGAAACAGGATCAACTCTCGAAACTTTCAACTCGGGAATTGCATCCAATTGGTTAAAGAGCAGGAACATACCGCAGATGGCCGTCTTTCGAGCACTGGAATCCAGAGCAGCTACACCACTAGCTGTGGTCGCTCCCTGGATCCTTTCATACGCTACTTTGGTCACAGCGGATGCCTGTAGGATTCACAGTGTTTCTGGAACGAGGATGCAGGCCACTCCCAGGAGTGCATCTGGTCAAAGAAATATCGTTCAGGGACTGGACAGTCGACTCAGGGCGGATGGGTCGGTGCTGGAGGCGAGGCTCGCCTACTTCAAGGCATTGATGAATCAATGATTTGTGCATGGTCTTTGTAGAGAAGGATCTTGCATTGCTGAGAATAAAATGGCCGACTTTCTCGCAACATCTTCAAATCCGCTTTATGCAGTCAACGATGCCAACAGCCCAGCGAAGCCACCCGTGAAGAACATGGCAGTCCTGACATAGTTTTGCGAAACCCAGGCCTTCAACAAGGCAACGTGCTCTCCGCTGGCCTCGCTCTTGGCCTGCAAAGCCGAGTCGACACTGATGGCGATCAAGCGGTCGATGCCAGGAATCATCACAATCTTGGTGAAAGCCAGCGTCACCAGGGTGCTTCCTGCTGCGATCGACCACAGTCGCCGTTGCGCGGGAAGAGAGTAAGCCAGGTATGCACTTGCCAGGACGGAAGTCAAGGCTGCGGGCACAACGATAGAACCACCGACGCGGAAGACGTGAGCGAAGAGTGGAGTGGCGATACCGACTGGCTCTGGATAGAGGCGCGGGACGATGTTGTGCGAGGCGCAGAGGCCGTAGCCGGCAGCGGTGAAGGCCAGTGGGATAGACACGAGCTTTGCGGCGAGGATGGCTTGAGGGGAGTCCATTTTGAGTTGCGAGGGCTTGAGCTGGTTGAGTAGACGGTGGGTGGGTGGTTTTTGGTGTCAGGGACGGGACGTGAAGGGCTGATGATCAAGGGTGGTCAAGGGTGATTGAGGATGGTAGGTGTGTAAGAGGTGGAAAGTAAGATAGAGACGATGGGGGTGAGGTGAGGTCGCGAGGGCGCTTACTATATACCCTGTCATCCGGGAGTTCCAAGAGAAGGTATCCTCAGCCCAGAAGGATTCACTAACATCTCTATCACCGAAAGCCCGCCCATACCAGACTCAACGTTCCTTGGTTGAAGGCTCGCAAGTATTGCTCTTTGCGTTCTAGCGGTTTGTGGGGGAACGAGACGAAGCTTGGAAGAGGACTTAGACTTAGACAAATTATTGTGATTTAGAGTTATCGAGACGCGACGAAGCTTCCGGGAGCAGCCGCGGGGCCCGGGCGTAGCTCTTTCCATGTGAATGAGTCGAAGTGGCATATGCAGGTGTTCAAGAGGCACAAGTCTTTCCAGCTCCACACCACGCCC
>Ga0265780_10005034_pt1 | contig 16877 bp, 11 predicted proteins | sample P1T30metagenome_FD_192432 | JGI IMG/M metagenome (GOLD analysis project Ga0265780, IMG submission 192432) | Plant litter microbial communities from East Loma Ridge, Irvine, California - P1 T30 | ecosystem: Environmental > Terrestrial > Plant litter > Unclassified | place: USA: California... | reverse complement strand
GGATGACCCAAGCCCTCAGCCGCAAGGTCGTCCTCGAGACGTCGAACCCCTATCCGGATCGAGACGGCACGATGGCGGAGGAGGTGCGGCGATCGGGCCGCGGCACCGGGCCTTATCTCCGCGAGTGGTTTCCTGGCGTGCGGATTGTTCGCGCCTTCAACAGCGTGTGGGATCGCACGCTGGCAACGGAAGCACATCGGGCCGACCCCGGCGTCGGCATCCCGCTCGCATCGGATGACGACGACGCGCTGAGGGTCGCCGCCATGCTCGTGACGGACGCGGGCTTCGATCCCGTGATCGTCGGGTCGCTCGATCGCTCACGCGAGTTCGACTTCGGTGCGCCCGTCTACGACACCGGCATGTCCGGACCCGACCTGCGCAGCGCCCTTGGCCTGGCCGCAGCGTAAAGTCCTTGCCGAACCGCTGTTCTGATTGCCCCAATGCTACGACTGCCCTGACGAAAGGATTTCCCGATGACCGAGCGCAAGATGCTGATCCCGAATGCAAGTCACCCGATCGAGATCGAGGACTGTTCTTCGACCGTCATCGTCAGCAAGGGGCCGCTCGAGATCGCCAGGACGAGCAGCGCGCTGACCCTTTCGGAAGCGTCCTACCCGCCAGTCCGGTATATCCCGCGTGGCGACGTCGACATGTCGCAGCTGGAGCGCTCCACCCACACGACCTATTGCCCGTATAAGGGCGACGCGAACTACTACAGCATCGCGGCGCTCGGTGAGGCAGGTCTGAACAGCGTGTGGACCTACGAGGCGCCGCTCGAAGCAGTCGGCGAGATCGCGGACCATCTCGCCTTCTACCCGGACCGGGTGTCGATTGAGCTCGTCGATTAGGAACGGCTTACCTTCGTCGTGCCGGTCCTGACAGTTCCCGTCCATCTCGCCTGAATACCGCGAGGGCGCCTCGACATCGTCAGTCTCGCCGGAGCCGTCTGCCTGGCGCTTGCTGGATGACCCTGCTCCCATTGAAATAGGAAGACGACCGAGGCGCCATCGGCCCGACTATTCTCGAGGAGCAGCGTGATGAGCAAGCCCGATATCCTGCTTTACTCGGCACCGACGCCGAACGGTTGGAAGGCGTCGGTGATGCTGGAGGAACTCGGCGTCCCCTACGAGGTGTCGTCGATGAACCTCGCGGCAAAGGAGCAGAAGCGACAGGGCTACCTCGAGATCAACCCGAACGGACGCATCCCGGCGATCGTGGACCGTGCGAACGGGGACTTCGCGGTGTTCGAGAGCGGCGCGATACTGATCTATCTCGCGCGTAAATACGGCAGGTTTCTTCCGTCGGACCCGAACGGCGAGTCGCGTGTCCTTCAGTGGTTGATGTTCCAGATGTCGGGCGTGGGCCCGATGATGGGACAGGCCAACGTGTTCTACCGCTACATGCCCGAGAAGATCCCGGTCGCGATCCAGCGCTACCAGAATGAGTGCCGTCGGCTTTTCGAGGTGCTCGACCGCCAGCTGAAGGGACGGAACTTTCTCTGCGACGAATTCAGCATCGCCGATATCGCCCACTGGTGCTGGATCCGCATCCATGAGTGGGGCGGCATCGACGTGAGCGGCCTAGTCAATCTCTTGGCCTGAAAAGCGCGCATGGCGGCTCGTCCGGGGTGTATGCGCGGCGTTGACGTGCCTGAACCGTCGGATTTCCTAGCTTCGGCCAACAAACATATCGCGGACGCGAGAGGCCTGTTGCAGCGGTAAGCCCGACCGCCCGCAATTACTCGCAAACTGCTTCCGCTTCATCCGTTCGTCTCTTCGAGGGGCCGATTGCCAAGGTGAGATGATGAAGAAACGGGGACACGTCACTCGCAAGACCGGCTCGATCTCTTGAAGACGTCAACCCGAGCTTACGTCTTGCAGATAAAGAAGCTCTGCACGCGTGGACGGCCGTGCCAGCGCTTCGTTGCGTGAGGGAAAACGCCCGTAAAGCTGAATCAGTTCGGCATGCTCGCGCGCCGGACGCAACGCCTCCGGCTCGCCCAACGCCTCATATTCCGCTATCGACAGCGCCTGCATGTCGGTGTGCTCGGCGTGGGCCAGGGGTAGATAGAGGAACCGGAGCTGCTCAGACGTGTAGTGGTCCTCGCATCCACTGCTCAGCGCCTGCAGAGTGAGCGACCGCGCCAGTGGGTCGGCAGCAAACGCCTCCTCACTGTCCCGATGAAGGTTGCGGGGGAATTGATCCAGCAGGATGATCGCCGCGAGCAACAGGTCGGGCGCCCTGCGCCAGCCCTCCGCGCCGCTTGCCAGGACCGTCTTGCGGAATCTGCCGAAGCGCTCCTCGATCAGCCTGTCCAGCGCCAGGTCCTCGGTGAAGCGCTTCTGGCGGCACCTCGCCGAACCAGAAGCCGAGCACGGCGGCCGCATCCTTGTCTTCACTTGCCACCATCAGGCCTCCTGCGTTGCTCGTGGTGTCGACAGGCGCACATTCTCGAAAAAAATTAGGTGATAGAGTCCGCCTTGCCGTCGCTTACCAGCCCAGCGCGCGCAGCGCCTGCACCATTTGGACGAACGGCCGTTCTCAGGTAGCGCGCGATCGTCAGTGAATGGCCGAATTTGAGGCGCTTTGCTGCCAGGCGGTTTCGCGCAGACCGAACGGCAGGTTTTGTTATAAGCTGCCGTTGGAGGCCTGAACGGCAAACGGCGCATTTTGGTCGAAAGCTGCCGCCGCTTCCGAAGCGGTACTACCCCAATTCCAGCCGTTCGCGGCGTCTCTGGCATTTCCAAACTCCGGCGATCCGTCCAGCTTACCGCGGGCTCAAACTGGGTCGCTGCAGACTGGCGCGGTCTGATGGCGAGACAACCCCGGCGCGCTCTCACGCAGAAGCGCGTTCACCAATCTCATCCTGATCGTCGAGCGCGACCAGACGATGCCGATACGGCGTCCGATTCTGCGCGTCGGTAAGGGGAGCCTGACGACATCGATCCCTTCAAGCCATGGCGGCGCCCAGTCCGGCACGAGCGAAACGCCAAGCCCGCGATCGACCATCATTGCAATGGCGTTGAGCGCGTTTAGCTCGAAGCGCTCGTGCGGCATGATCTGCATCTCTTGGAGATAGTGTTCCGCAGACCAACCGCCCCATTGATCGCGACCGTAGCGGATGAAAGGTTCTTCGCGCAGCAGCGTGAGTGGGTCGCTGTCCGCCAACGACCGCGGCACGAGCACAATGAGCGGCTCCTCGCGCAGTAACAGCCATTCGCATGTTTTGGGCAGTAGATAGGGAGCTTCGAGGACCAGCGCCGCGTCGAGCTGGCCGGCCTCGACGCTGGCGAACAGTTGCGCCGAACTGCCCGATTCTATGTGGACACGCAGCCGCGGGAATTTCGTGCTGACCCGCGCGAGAATGTCGGGAAGCAGCCCAGTCAGCGGCGTAGTGCAGGCCCCGAGCCGCAATTCGCCCGCGACCGCGTCGTCATGCGCGATACTACGCAGGTCTCCCGCGTCCTGCAGCAGTTTGCGCGCCGGTGGCAGCACGCGGGCACCCTCTTCCGTTACGCGCATGGTTCGCCCGACCCGAAGCAGCAGGGAGACTCCTAGTTCGCGTTCCAGGACCTGGAGCTGCTGCGCGACGGCAGAGGCACTAATGTTTAACGCGCGTGCGGCAGCTGCCATCGAGCCGTAATCAACGACCGCGATAAAAGTTCTCAGGAAGCCGGTATCGATCGCGCGTCCTCCTCAACATGTGTACCGCCACCGAAGATTGTCAGTCCATCGAGCGATTGCCCGGGCGGCGGGAAAAACAAGCTGGCGAGATAGCCGATGCCGATCGAGGCGGCGATCGCGAGCGCCAGATAGAGATAAGGGTGGATCAGCCCGTAAAGCCAGACCACCAGCGTAATGGCCGAAGCCGCAACGATTCCGATCGCAACGCCCTGCCAATTGGCGCGTCGAGTGAACATGCCGAGCGTGTAGGCTCCAGCGCAACTACCCCCGAGCAAGCCGAACAGTTCGATCGTCAGATCGAGAAGCGAATGGATGTCGAGGCGCGACAAAACGATCGCGATGGCAATGCCGACGAGTCCGACGCCGACGCTCGCCACTTCGGCGAAGCGAACGATCTGGCGCTCGCTGCGGTTCGGTACGAAACGGTCGTAGAAATCGACCGAGAGCAGAGTCGCCACGCTGTTGATGATGCCGGAGAGCGTGCCCATCGCGGCTGCGATCAAGCCGGCGATGATCAGGCCGACCACGCCGTGCGGCAGTTCGGTGCCAATAAAGGCGGGGAACACCGCGTCGATCGGTAGCATCGGGTTCAGCTGGCCGGGCCGCGCATGGTAATAAGCGAACAGCATCGTGCCGACGATGTAGAACATGAACGCGCTCGGCAGCAGCACGATTGCGAAAAGCCAGATCGAGCGGCTTGCCTGCTTCTCCGACGAGGTCGCGAGAACGCGCTGCATCAACACCTGGTCCTTGGGAAAAGTCAGAACGACGTCGAACAACGCGAGGACCAGAAAGCCCCAGATCGTCGGTTGCGTGATGTCGAAGCTCGTGTTGAGCATCCGCGTCTTGTCGAAGGCGATCGCAGTGTCGGCGACCCTGCCGAAGCCGATCGAATAGATGATGAAGCCGATCGCAAAAACCGCGCCACAGGTCAGCACCAACACCTGGAACACGTCGGTCCACACCACTGCGCGCATGCCGCCGAGCGCAGTGTAGACGATCGTGAAAAGTCCGACGACCAGGATGCAGGCGGTAACGCTCGTGTCAGTGATCGTCCCGATCGCCATGGCGGGAAGGAACAGAACGATCCCCATGCGGCCGCCGACCTGCATCAGGATCCACAGCGCGCTCGACAGCATGCGGATGACGGGGTGGAAGCGCATCTCGAGATAATTGAACACCGAGACGAGATTGAGCCGGCGGAACAGCGGCACGACGAAGATCGCGACGAACATCAGCGCGAAGACCGTCGTGATCTTCGACATGATATATTCCCAGTTGGTCTCGAAGGCCTTGGCCGGGATCGCGAGATAGCTGATCGAACTGATGCTGCCGGCGAACATGCTGATCCCCGCGGCCCAGAAGGGGATCGTGCGCGAACCGAGGAAGAACTCGCTCGACGGACCGCGCTTGGCGAGCCGGTAAAAATACAGCCCGATGCCGAGCATCGCGAAGAGATAGCCGGCGATGATCGACCAATCGAGCCAGTCGAGCGACCGGCGATCGACCTTCAGCGCGACCGATGCCACGGTGCCGTCGGCCGACGCCCAGAGGATTCCGTCACGGAACGGCGCCGCAGCGACCGGCGCGTCCGCTAGCGGCCGGCCCAGTGGTGCCCAGGTATCGGTGACCGCGCTGTAGCTGTAGAGCCGCGTTCCGGCGGCATCGTGGAGCAAATAGAGCAGATAGGCCTGACCGACCGCGCGCGTTGATCCGGCGACGATCGTTCCCGGCGCGCGCGCGCCCCCGCGCCATCCGGTCGTGCGCTGCCAGCGCCACTGGTCGCCGCCGGGCAGCGTGACGAAAATCCCCGAATTCTGCGAAGCGACCGCGGCCGGCGCCCCTCTGCCGGGCCAGGCCGGGACGGCCTGCCATTCGCTCTCGCGCGTCCACGCCAGTCTGAAGAGACGCGGCGAACCGTCGGGCGCGAGCCCGGCGACGAGGACGCCGTTGGATGCGACACCGGCGGTCGCGCTGCGCAGCACAGTCGGCAGCGGCGGCAGGGTGCGCCGCTGCAGCCCGGCCGCGGACCATGTCACTTCAGCGACCGCGCGCGTGATGCCACCGACGGTGTCGAGCGCCGCGGCGTGGTGGCCGTCGCTGACCAGGCGCGCGCGTTCGATCGGCGCTCCGAGCGCCCGCGTGTCGATCGGGCGCCACGCGCCGTCTGCCGCAAGCGTCCGGGGCTGCTTTCCCAAGGCGATCGTATGGCCGTCGATTGTTGCCAGCACGGGCGCCGGATCACTAGCGGCGATCGGCGGCAAGGCGGTGACCACGGTCGATGTGGGCTGGCTCGCCAGCGCCGGCGCAACGGAGAAGACCAGCGAAAGCGCAACCATGGCGGCGCGTAGCCAGGACGCCCTCATGCCGATCGCGCCATATCGTCGACCAGTGCGCGCGCGGCCGCGAGTGCCGGTTCGTCGACCATCGCACCCTCGAACACAAAGGCGCCGTGCCCCGCTCCAGCCGCTGCAGCCGCGGCCAGCAGCAACCGCCGCGCACGTGCGAGATCGGCGCCCCGGTCGAACACGGCGTTGGCGATGCCGATCTGGCGCGGATGGATGCAGCTCTTCCCTAGATAGCCAAGGCTACGCGCCAGTTGCGCCTCGGCGCGATAGCCGTCGTCGTCGCGCAAGTCGGGCCAAGCGCCGTCATAGGCGAAGACAGGCGCCGACGCCGCGGCGGCGCCGAGCCGGATCGCCCATAAGGCGGTGTGAACATGGCGCTGGTCGCGACGCTCCATTTCGAGCGCGGCGAACAGATCGTTCAAGCCGACCTGGACTCCCACTACCCTCGGATGGGTCGCGGCGATCGTGGCGACGTTGGCGAGACCGCGCGCCGTTTCGATATTGACCAGAACGGCTGCGGCCACTTCTGCTGCGTCCATTCGCGCGATAGCCCGGGCGACGTCCTCCGCCGCATCCGCCTTCGGCAGGTTCAGCAAATCGATCCGCACGCCGGAAAGCGCAGATAGATCATCCGCCAGGTACGGCGAGTCCGCGGCGTTCACGCGCACGATCATGCGCTTGGTCGATGCCGCGACGATGTCCGATCGTAGAACCTCGCGAAGGTGTTCGCGCGCCGCAGCCTTGCCCTCGGCGGGCACCGAATCCTCCAGGTCGAACGACAGCGCATCGGCCTCGCTGGCCAGCGCCTTGGCGAAGAAGTCCGGGCGTGAGCACGGCACGAACAACTTACTGCGCATCGAACGGCTTCTCCCGGTCGGCGGTCTCCTGCACTCAGCAAAGCCGCTTTGCACCGTGCACTATCATGCTTTCGGGCACTCCGGACCACAGAAATACTGCGGTGTGAACGCAGCCAAGGTCGCTTTCTCCGGCACCGCCGCGCGCCTACCAAAGCACAAAATAATAAGGGGAGGATCACCATGAATCGAACACTGCGCCTGACCTGTGTCGCTTTGTTGTCCAGCGTCGCCCTTCCGGCCGCGGCACAACAGGCGGGCCCGCAACCCGCAGAGCCGACCCAGACCCAGACGGCTGCCGGTAACACTCTCGAGCCCGGAACCGTCGAACAGGCGGACGACACTGCCGCACGGAGCGATATCATCGTCACCGGCAGCCGCTCGCCCAAGGCGGTCGACCATGTCGCCGGCGCAATCACCGTCGTGACGCTCGCGGACGTGCAGCGCTCGCTCACCATCACCGAGGACGCGACCGCCGTCCTGGCGCGTACGGTGCCCGGCTATTCGGAATCGAACCAGTCGCTCAACACGCTTGGCGAGACCATGCGCGGCCGTACTGCGCTGTATCTCTTCGACGGCATCCCCCAATCGACGCCGCTGCGGGATGGAAGCCGCAACGCGACCTTCACTGATATGGCGACGATCGAGCGGATCGAAGTGATCGGCGGCGCTTCGGCCGCAGAGGGCATCGGCGCGGCCGGCGGGATCATCAACTACATCTCGAAGCGGGCGCGCGAGGAGGGCACCCATTTCGGCGTGACCGGACGTTTCGGCACGCAGTTCGATGATGACAGCGAAAACTACAAGATCGGCGCCACGATCGCGCACAAGTCGGGGGGACTCGATGTCTTCGCCGCGGGGTCCTATCTGACGCGCGGCGTGACCTACGATGCCAACGGCCGGCGGATCGGCATCAGCGCGTCGAGTTCGCTCGCCGACTCGAAGCAATACTCGCTGTTCGGCAAGGTCGGCTACAATTTCGGCGAGGGTGATTCTCAACGGATCGAGGGGGTCGCGAGCTTCTTCTATCTCAAGGCGAATGGCGACTATCACTATGTCGCCGGTGTTCGGCCGCCGGTCGGGACCAATCAGACGACCGGCATTCCCGACACGGCCGAGCCCGGTCCGCCCACCGACCCCGTCACCGGGCAGCTGCTGTTCAAGCCGGACTTCAACCGTTTCCAGCAATATGCACTGAACTACAGCAATTCCGACCTGTTCGGTGGGGACCTGGTGGCCACGGCCTATTACGCCAAGCAGGAAATGCGCTTCCCTGGCGACAACGGCATCGACAAGCAGGATCCGCGCATCTCGCCGGGCGTGATCTTCGACCAGTCCGAGATTCTGTCTAAGAAATACGGGTTGCGAACCTCGTACACGCACAAGGATTTCCTGCTGAAGGGGTTCGAGCTGCGCTTCGGCGTCGACATCGTCCACGACCAGACGCAGCAGTTCCTCGCGGTCACGAACCGCGTGTGGGTGCCGCCAATGAACTATTTGAGCTTCGGGCCCTATGTGCAGCTGAGCTACGACATCGGGCCCGTGACGCTGAGCGGCGGCTGGCGCCACGAGGACGGCACAGTCAAGGTCGACGACTATACTACCACCTACTATCGCAATAGCGAGTTCGTGAAGGGTGGCAAGATCCGGTACAAGGAGGATCTCTTCAACGGCAGCGGCATCGTCCGGCTGGGCTATGGCTTCTCCGCCTTTGCCAGTTACGGTGAGGGCTTCACCCTTCCCAATTTCGGCATTCCGCTGCGCAACGTGAGCGTGCCCAACCAAACCGTCGAGACGCTGCTGCCGGACCTACAAGCGGTGATCTTCCGGAACAAGGAAGTCGGGCTCAATTGGCGCGGTCGCAAGGGCAGCGTCGGCGTGTCATACTATCAGTCGAAGTCCGTTCTCGGCGCTGGCCTGTTGGTCGATCCCGTGACCAAGGATTACGTCATCAGCCGCCGCCCGCAGAACATCTACGGCTTCGACGTAAGTGCGGAGTTTCGACCGATCGACACGCTACGCCTGAACGCGCTCTTCAGTCATGTGATCGGCAAGACCACTTCGGCGAACGGCGTGACCTCTCCGGTCAACGTGCCGCTGGGCATCCTCAACATCGCACCGGACAAGGCGACCGAGACGATCACCTGGCAGTTCGTGCCCGCGGCCTCGGTCTCGCTCGGCGCGACCACCTTCATCAGCCGCGACCTGCCGCAGATCAAGGAATACACCCACGGCTACACGCTGTTCGATCTCACGGCGAACTACAAGGTGAAGAGCCTCGGGACCTTCTCGCTCGGCGTCGAGAACCTCTTCAACAAATTCTACTTCCTGCAATCGTCACAGATCGACATCTATCAGAACTATTTCGCCGGTCGTGGACGGACGCTTTCGCTAACGGTCCATCGCGATTTCTGAGCAGATGGACAGCACAAGGCCCCAACCGCCAGCCGCGCCCATAGTGCTGGTCGCCGGATCCGCGAACGTCGACTTCGTCGTTCGCGCGGCGCGCATCCCGCGGCCGGGAGAGACGATCCTCGGCGGCGACCTGAACATGGTGCCCGGCGGCAAGGGCGCGAATCAGGCGGTCGCCGCGGCACGTGCCGGCGGAGTGGCGACCGCGATGCTGCTCGCGGTCGGGCAGGACGATCTCGCGCCGCTGCTGATCGCTTCGCTCGAGAAGGCGGGCGTGGGGCTGCATCTTCGCCGTTCGCAACGCGCGACGGGCGCGGCACTGATCACCGTGTCGGACGATGCCGAGAACGCGATCACCGTCGCGCCGGGCGCCAATGGCGACCTGGCGGCGAAGGACCTCCCGGACCTGACCGGCGTCGCCTGGATCTTGTTGCAGCTCGAAACCCCGATTGCGACGGTCGAAGCGTACGCCGCCGCCGCGCGCGCGCGCGGGGTCAAGGTGATGCTCAATGCGGCACCGGCGCAGGCCCTGCCCGCCGCCTTGCTGCGCATGGTCGATCTGCTCGTCGTCAACGAAGAGGAACTGAGCGCGCTGGTCGGCGACGACGGGACGATCGCCGAGCGGCTGTCGCGGACCGGCGTCGCGACCAGCGTGGTGACGCTCGGCGGGCGCGGAGCGTGCGCGCAGGCCGATGGCACCGTACGGCTGCAGCCGGCGTTCGCGGTGACGCCGGTCGATACCACCGCCGCCGGCGACACCTTCTGCGGCGCCCTGGCGGCGAGTCTTGCCGGGGGGCAAGACCTTCCCGACGCATTGGCCAGCGCGGCGGCGGCGGCGGCGCTCGCCACGACCCGCGCCGGCGCGCAGGCGAGCATACCGACGCGCGCCGAAGTCGACGCATTCCTGAACGAGCCGCAATGCGCCGATGCGTCCGGGCTCGCCGCGTATTGCGGCATCTCCGAAGCGCAGTGAAGACATGTCCATGAACAACACGCCCATCCGCACCACAAGCGACGTGAAGTTCTCGCACGCGCTCACCGGCCCCTATCTCCCGACGCCAGGCCAGGCGCAGGGCTGGCCGTTCCAGGAGATGGGCCGCTGGAAGATCGACGCCGACGGCGCCTCCGATTCCTGGATCCAGGGGGCGACCGAATGGCGCCGCGAGCATCTCATCCGCGTCGGCTTCGACGACGCATTGTACCGGCGTCCCGAACTCGCCTGGTCGCAGGCGAACTTCGTCCACGTCCTCGCCATGGTCGAGGATCGCTATTTCTATGATCCCGCGAGCGGGCGCTACACGGTCGACAGCTATCTCGACGATCTCGAGGCGCGGCTGGGGCGGATCGACAGCGTGCTCGTCTGGTACATCTATCCCAACATCGGGGTGGACGATCGCAGCCAGTTCGATCTGCTCGACGCGCTGCCCGGCGGAATCGAAGGGCTGAAAGGCGTCGTCGCCGATTTCCACCGCCGCGGGGTAAAGGTCTTCCTGCCGACGATGCCCTGGGACAATGGCACGCGCGAAGGCGCGATGGCCGACTGGGACCGCATGGCGGAGATCGTCGCCGCAACGGGCGCCGATGGCATCAACGGGGACACCTATAGCGGCGTGCCGCTGGCCTTCCTTAAAGCCTGTGAAGCGGCGGGCGGCGCAGTCGTGCTGCAACCTGAAACCACCGCGCAGGCGGGCGACCATATCCTCGGCTGGAATTTGCAGAGCTGGACCAAGCGCGTCCCGGACGAAAGCATCCCGACGGTGCTCAAGCTGAAATGGCTCGAGCCGCGCCACATCGTCAACATTGAGAACCGCTGGAGCCGCCAGCGCACCAACGACCTGCAGCACGCCTTCTTCAACGGCGTCGGCTATGTCGCGTGGGAGAATGTGTTCGGCTTCATCAACCGCTTCACCGACCGCGACGCCGAGACGCTGCGGCGCGTCGCGCTGATCCAGCGCACCTTCGCCCCGCTGATCGTGTCGCAGGACTGGCGCCCGTACGAACGCACGTTGCAGGCCGGCATCTTCGCCAGTCGGTTCCCGGGCGAAGGGCGGACGCTGTGGACGCTGATCAACCGTCAGGAATATGCCATCGGCGGCGAACAGCTGTCGCTGCCGCATACCCCCGGCAATCTGTATTACGACGTCTGGGCGGGCGTGGCGAGCGAGCCCCGCATCGCAGGCGATCGCGCCATCGTCTCGGCCGAGATCGCAGCGCGCGGTTTCGGCGCCATCCTCGCGCTCTCGGACGCGACAGCCGATGCCGACCTGGCGTCGTTGCTCACCGAGATGCGTGACGCCAGGCCACTGGCGGAGTATTCGGCGCACTGGAGTTCGGCGAAGCAGGTCCTGGTCGAGACGCCCGCTTGCGTGCGGCATGCCGACGCGCCCGACGGCATGGCCGAAATCCCCGCCGCGACCTTCGACTTCGTGGTGCACGGCATCGAGATCGAGGGCTACGCCGCCGATGGCGTCGACGTGCAATATTCCTGGGAGGACAGCCCCCGGCGCCACCACCGCCATCGCCTGGAGATCGAACCCTTCTGGATCGACCGCTTCCCCGTCACCAATGCGCAGTTCAAGCACTTCCTCGACGCGACCGACTATGCCCCGGCCGACGGCCAGAACTTCCTGCTGCACTGGCGCGACCGGACGCCGCCCGCCGGCTGGGAGAACAAACCCGTGACCTGGGTCGGGATCGAGGATGCGCGCGCCTATGCCGCCTGGGCGGGCAAGCGCCTGCCGCGCGAGTGGGAGTGGCAATACGCCGCGCAAGGCCTCGACGGCCGGCGCTATCCCTGGGGCGATGCGTGGAACGAAGCCGCCGCCCCGCCCCACTCGCTCGACCGCACGATGCCCGATCCCGCCGATGTCGGCGCGCATCCCGCCGGCGCGAGCCCGTTCGGCGTGATGGATCTGGTCGGCAGCGTCTGGCAGTGGACCGATGAATATCACGACGAGCATATCCGCGCGGCGGTGCTGCGCGGTGGCAACGCCTATCTGCCGCAGACCTCCCACTGGTATTTTCCACAGGCCTATCGCCTCGACGAACATGGCAAGTATCTGCTGATGGCGCCCGCCAAGGACCGTTCGGCGGGGATCGGATTTCGCTGTGCCGCAGATCGCTGAACCCGCGATGCGACTCGCACCGCTCGGCGCGGTGACGCTCGGCGGCGTGCTCGGCGACGCGCTCGAGGCGAACCGCGCCGGACGGCTGTCGCACTTCATCACCGACGAGACGAGCCCCGCCATCGCCCTGTTCGCGCCCGAGGTCGTGGCGGGGAATCTGGAGGGCGACTGGTACGGCGAACATGCCGGCAAATGGCTCGTCGCCGCAACGCGCGCCGCGGTCCGCGCCGGCGATGCGGCACTGCTCTCGCGCGTGCGCCGGGTCGCCGACTATCTGACCGCGCATCAGGATGAAGACGGCTATCTCGGCAATTACGCGCCGCCGGGGCGTTTCATGGTCCCTGCGCCGCCGAAGCCCGAAAGCTGGAACGGCGAACCTGCCCGGCGCACCTGGGACATCTGGACCCACAGCTATCTGATCCTCGGGCTGCTCGAGCTCGCCAAGGCGGTCGGCGGCGGACGCTATCGCGACGCCGCGCGGCGGATCGGCGACCTGTGCTGGCGCACGCTGAGCGAAAGCGACATCGCCATCACCGATCTCGGCAACCATTTCGGGCTGTCGGCGACGGTGCTGCTCGATCCCGCCGTGGAACTCTACCTCGCGACCGGCGAAGCGCGCTACCTCGCGCTTGCCGACACGATCGTCACGCAGATCGAGCAGGAGCCGCGCAACCGGCTGCTGAGCGCGGCGCTGGCCGGCGCCGATCCGTCCGAGATCGCCACCGGCAAGGCCTATCAGCTGCTGTGGAACCTGGTCGGTCTCGCCAAGCTCTACCGTGCGACCTCGGACGCGCGCTACCTGGGCGCCGTCCGTGCGATCTGGGAGAAGGTGCGCGCGCATCATCTGACGCTCGGCGGCGGACCGTGGGGCGGCGTCGCGCATCGCTCGCGCGAGGTGTTCAACCCTGCCGGCGTGTTCAGCCCCGAAGGCTATGTCGAGACCTGCTCGACGATGGCGTGGATCCAGCTCAACCGCGAACTGCTCGCCATCCTCGGCGAGGCGGCCTTTGCGCAGGAGATCGAACGCAGCGCCTATAACGCCCTGGTCGGCGCGCAAGCGCCCAACGGGGAGGATTGGTGTTACTATTCCTTTCCCAATGGTCGGCGGACCGACACAACCTACTGGCGATGCTGCAAATCGAGCGGCGCGATGGCGCTCGAGGAACTGCCCGCGATCGCATACGGCATGACGGCGGCGGGCGCGATCGCGGTCAATCTGCTCGGGCCGTCCGAGGCGGTGCTCGAAATGCCCGACGTCGGCGCGGTCCGGCTGCGACAGGATACAGGCTATCCGCTCGACGGCGCGGTGACGATCGTGGTCGACCCGGCGACGGCGGCGCGGTTCGCGATCGACATCCGCATCCCCGATTGGGCGGAGGGCGCAACGCTGCGCGTTGGCGCCGAGACCTTCGCCGCGCCGGCCGGCGGCTATGCCGCGATCCTGCGCGACTGGCGGCCCGGAGACGAGATCGCGCTGGACCTGCCGATGCCGGCGCGCGTGCACAGGGCGGTTGCACGCAACGTCCAGGAATCGCTTGCGCCCGGCGGTATTCCCGTCGCGCAGGAGGTGCTGCGCTTCGATTATATCGCCGTCTCGCGCGGACCACTGGCCTATGCGACGGGGCTGATCGACGGGTTCAAGCGCGCCGAGACGCTGCGCTTCGATGGCGCGCCGATCGTCGCGCTCGAAGGCGACACGATCCGGCTGCAGCCTGCGGGGCGCGCGCCGATCGTCTTCGAACCCTATTACCGGCTCGGCGCCGGGCAGGACGGGCGTTGGCGGCTGACCTGGCTCGGCCTGGCCGATGCGGACGCGGCCGAATGATCGCGCGCGCGCCGACGCGACGCGCCGTGATCGGCGGCGGGGCTGCATTCGCGTTGGCCGCGCCATCGGCCGCACTGGCCGGCGACCCGGTCGTCACCTGTGCCGCCGGACGCTTCTCCGGCATCCGCACCGGCGGCGTCGCGGCGTTTCGCGGCATCCGCTACGGTCGCGCCGCGCGCTTCCGGACGCCCGTCGCCGAGGCGGTGCGGCGCGACACGGTCCGCGCCGTTCTGCCCGCCGCAGCCTGCCCGCAACATGGCAAACGCCGACCGCAATCGGAGGATTGCCTCGCGCTCAACGTGTGGACGCCCGCGCCGGGCACCCGCGCGTCGCTGCCGGTGCTCGTCTATATCCATGGCGGCGGCTATGCGTTCGGCAGCGCCAACGATGCCATCACCGACGGAAGCCTGCTCGCCGGGCGCGGGACGGTGGTCGTCACCGTCAATCACCGGCTCAATGCGCTCGGCTATCTCTATCTCGCGCCGTTCGACCCAAGGTCGGGCGACAGCGGCAATGCCGGGCAGATCGACTTGATGCTCGCGCTACGCTGGGTGCGTGACAATATCGCCGCCTTCGGTGGCGATGGCGCTTGCGTCACGCTCATCGGCCAGTCGGGCGGCGGCGCGAAGATCGCCACCCTGCTCGCGATGCCCGCGGCGCGAGGGCTGTTCCATCGCGCCATGACGATGAGCGGACAGCAGATCACCGTGTCCGAACCCAGTCATGCCGCAGCGCGCACGCAGGCTTACCTCGCGCAGCTGAAGGTGCCGGAAACCGACGCCGGCCGCCTGATCGGGCTGCCGGTCGAACGGCTGATCGAGGCGCTCGACGTGCCCGACCCGATCGAGCACAGCGCGGTGTACATGGGGCCCGTGCGCGACGGACGCTGGCTGACGCGCCACCCCTTCTCGCCAGACGCAGATCCGGTCGGTTGCGACGTACCGCTGATGCTCGGTGGCACGCGCGACGAAACGCGCGACTTCTACGATCCCGCTTCGGGCAAAATGCGCGACCTAAGCTGGGACGCGCTGCCCCATCGTATCGTCGCCGAATTGCCTGTTCCTGCGCCGGGGGAAGCGGTGGTTCGCGCCTATCGGGCGCGAATGCCGCACGCATCGCCTGCCGACGTCTTCTACGCCGCGACGACCGACGGCCGCAGCTGGCGGCCACAACTGATCGAAGCCGAGATGCGCGCGCGCGCCGGGCGCCCGGCCTATGTCTACCAGCTCGATTTCACGTCGCGCACCGATCCAGCGCGCGGCGCGTTCCACGGCATCGACATCGCCTTGCTGTTCGGGACCCTCGGTGCGCCCGACGCCTGGACCGGCGAAGGGCCCGATGTCCGCATGGTGTCGCGGCAGTTGCAGGACCGCGTCATCGCCTTTGCACGCAGCGGGAGCCCCAATAGTCCGGGCATGCCGCGCTGGCCGGCCTACGATCTGCAACGCCGCGAGACGATGGTGTTCGACGCCGCGTCGCTAGTCCAAAGCGATCCGCGGCGCTGGCAACGCGCGCTGTTCGCACCCTATTCCTACATCCAGCCAGGAACCTGAACCGATGCCCGCGGACTCCTTGCCGACATCGCCCACATGCGCGACCTTCTCCTTCGACGAAATGACGCGAGAGGGGCCCGCTGGTCCCCTCAGCGGGGTGCGCGTGCTTGATCTCAGCGCGTATATCGCCGGACCGTACGGCTGTACACTGCTCGCTGATCAGGGCGCCGACGTCATCAAGGTCGAACCGCCGATCGGGGACAATCTGCGCGCCTATCCCTCGACCCTGGAGAATGAGAACCGGGCGTTCTTGGGCGTCAACCGGAGCAAGCGCGGTCTGGTGCTCGATCTGAAGACCGACGCCGACCGCGCGGCGCTGTTCGGCCTGGTCGATCAAGCGGACGTGCTGGTGCACAACTTCCGTCCCGGCGTCGAGGAACGTCTCGGCATCGATTACGCCGCGCTCGAGCAGCGCAACTCGCGGCTGATCTATTGCGCCGTCACGGGCTACGGCGAGCAAGGCCCGCTCCGCGGCAAGGCAGGATACGATCAGGTGCTCCAGGCGATGACCGGCATGTGCACGCTGCAGGGAAAGCCGCATGCGCCCGAGCTGACCTATGGGTCTCCGGTCGACTATTACGCCGCGGCGCTCGTCGCCGCCGGCGTATCCTCCGCGCTGTTCGAACGCGAACGCAGCGGGCGCGGGCAGTATGTCGGTGTGTCACTGCTGCGGAGCGCGCTGACCATGCAGTCGGCCCGGCTCATTCAAGCCAAGGGTGAGGCGCTCGATATTGCGCGCGACATGCGTTCGGGCGGGATCACCGGGCTGCACCCCACCGCCGCCGGACACCTCTATCTGTCGGCGAACACTCCCCGATTCTGGGAAGCGCTGTGCGAGCTCGTCGGGCTGGGGGACCTTGCGCGGACCCCTCGCTACGACACGGTGCGAAAGCGTGCCGAACATGCAGGCGAGATCGTCCCGGCGCTGCGTGAGCGCCTAATGACACGGACGGCGCCAGAGTGGGAGAAGACATTCGGCGACGCGGTGCCCTGTTCGGTTGCGCGCACGATCGAAGAGATGTTCGACCATCCACAGGTCGCTGCGGAGAACATCATCGCCCAGATTCCGCACCCGG
>Ga0265780_10005033_pt1 | contig 16878 bp, 21 predicted proteins | sample P1T30metagenome_FD_192432 | JGI IMG/M metagenome (GOLD analysis project Ga0265780, IMG submission 192432) | Plant litter microbial communities from East Loma Ridge, Irvine, California - P1 T30 | ecosystem: Environmental > Terrestrial > Plant litter > Unclassified | place: USA: California... | reverse complement strand
CCCTTTCCGCATACGCATATATGTTTGCCGTTGTGGTCTACGAAGTCGCGGCATACGTGCCCGTCATTGCGAGATGCATTACACCGGTATGTTGTAAGCGGCACCATTTCGCCGCTTCCGTATCGTGCTCCTGTGCTTCGAAGTTTCTTTGCCTCGTAATCCATGATTATATCCTACCGCATTCCAGCGTGCTTAGCAAGTCGAATAAGACCGATTCCAAGAATGAGTGCGAGCACCGCAAGCACTACGATGATACAGGCAATTGTGCCAATGAGCACCTTTACAACGTTGCGAACCATTTTAATTATCTCCAAATGCTAGAAAGCCAAAGAATACCCCTAGTACAATTCCAGGAATAAATGTAAGAGCGTAAATGGGGTCAAGATTTCCTACTGCGGCATTAATACCAATTCCGTTAAGAAATGCAGATGCCATGAATACAATTACAATTGCAAAAGCGTGGAGCATCATACCACCATCCCATACAGCACGAAATACCAAACAACAATCACAATTCCGACGACAACAATAACGCTTGCCTCTTTGATAAACTCAATCATTGCCCACCTTAATGTTAAAGATTGCGAAGCGGTCAGGTCTGCCATTGGTGTACCAGATAAGCCAGGTACTACCGTTTGCGAATTCGGCGTGCACGCGCCTATGAGTGTTACGCATTACGTCCACCAATTTCTAGGGCAATTCCCAACTTAATTCCGGTGCCATGTTGGACAGCGTTAAGCATCATCCAATACATTTCATCCGCATTGGCTGTAGCGAACTCAATGATTCGGGCAGGATTCTTCTTGCTTTGAAAAATCATAATGTAAACGTTTCGCATAATTACATCCTATCATAAGCGGGGCGCTTTCGCGCCCCGCTGTTGCGGTTAGTTGCAGGTGTTGGCGTGGCCGAGTGCGGTAGTGAGGTATCCGCAAGAGTCGCACACAGTTTCGCTTGCGATCTTTGCAGCGCTTGCGATGCGTTGCATTGCGACACCGTGGCGGGCTGCGTCGTCGAGGTTCTTAAATGCACGGTGCCCGCTCCCGTTTGCAAAGACATTCCAACACTTGACACCGCGAGTAATGGAAACATCCATGCTGGTTGCGGCGTGGTCGCTGACTGCGAATCCGTATCCCTTGAGAATGTCGCGAGACTTGGTGGAGAGTGCCATGACGTTTCCTTTACTCGGTGGGCCGGTGTTTTCCTTGCCCTGATACTTATACTTTACACACACCCTGGCGACGACGCAACTCATTTCGGAAGATTATTTGTTGCTGTTTCCTACAACGATGTTTGGATGATTCGATAGTAGCGCGAGCGGGGCAGCGGTGCTAGTGTCAGTGGTGCAGGGTAGCCGTGCATCGGTTGAAAAGCGTGTAAGTCCCGCGTAATGGCGGGCGTCAAGTTGCCCTGCCAGGTGTCGCTGTCCTGTTGCGAAAGTCAGCGCGGTGTGCTATGCGAGGAATGCCAACGGCATAGCACACCGTTTACACACCCATTTACAGAAAGATTACACTATGTCCACCACTGAGGTTGTTAACGTCGCTCAGAACACCGGGCTTCGCGCTCAGGTTGCAAGCCTGAATGACGGCGAGGTTTCGGTCTTTTCGTCCATCGTTGGCGATGATTTTGCGTCCAAGAAGGCGGTTGTTCAGGCGCTTACGGCGTCGAAGCCCATTCGTGACCACCTGGGAACGGTGATCCCTCTCACGCATGTTGTCGTGCAGGTTGTGCAGATGGAGAATGAGCAGACTAAGCAGATTGAGGACACGCCGCGCGTTGTCCTGATTGATTCTGATGGTAATTCTTATCACGCAATTTCGGGCGTGATTCTGAATGACATTCAGAACATTATGGGCATCGTTGGCGCTCCTGCAACGTGGCCTGAGCCGATTGATGTTGTCGTGAGCGAGGAGCGAGCAAACAGCGGGCGTCGCTTTATGACGCTTACTCTCGTCTAATTCGCCATACTAATAGCCGGTGCCCTTTATGGGTACCGGCTATTAGCATACCTGAAAGTATTTAATATGGCGAACAATCGGCCCGAACTTGACTATCTGCGTGCTCAGGCAACTGCCAGGCACCGTGCCGCTACTCGTAAGATTGCCAGGCTGAACCGTGTTAATGGTGTCGCTATTAGCGGTACTTCGCACGACCCTAGGCGCGATCTTTCTAAGGTTACCAAGAATTACAATTCAGCGCAACTTAGAACTTACATTGACAAAATGGATAAGTTTGTTAGCCGATCTACCGGCTTTGTCGCGGGCGCTGAGGGTTCCGTTATTCGTGCTGAAAAGTGGCGCGAATATGTCAAATTGCAGAATCGTTATAACGCGCTTGGCAGAAAGCACGAAAAGGCTATTGGGAATTACAAAATTCCTACTACCGGAATGACTGTTGAAGAGCGAATGGCAACAATTGTTCCAAAGAAGTTTGTTCGCCCAGGTGTTAATGCAACCAATAGGCCTTATGTGCAAATTGATCGTAAGCCTCAATGGATTAGAGGCGAAGCGGCACTAGATAAGTTTATTGAGCAAATGAAGTCTCGTATTAATGGCGAGTATTTGCCTACGGCTATCAATAAGCAGCGCGAAACTGCGCGCAAGTTGTTTACCGGAATTGGCGATGAAGAGTCAAATAAGTTGCTTGATTCGCTTTCAGACAATCAATTCAATGTTATTTGGAATTATACCCCGCTTGCCGCTCAGGCTGGCGCGGTGTATCCTTTCTTGCAGGGCAACAATAATAAGCGGTGGACTGCCGCTGTTGCTGAGGATCATATTAACGATATTCGCGAAGTGCTGAATTGGGCTAAGAATGACATTCCCGAGCAGGGCCGACGGCAGCGCCCGACAGAGTACACCGACACGCGCGCGCAAGCAATCAACACGATCTACACCTCCACAGAGGCCCGCGCAATCCCGATCCAAAAGAGAGGCACGTCAGGTCGTCGTCGCTGATTTTGAGACCACGACCGATCCTGATGATTGTCGTGTGTGGGCTTGGGGGTGGGCTCACACCGACAATCCTGAGTCTGTGGAGATTGGTCGCGATATTGAATCATTTGTCGAATTTATTAGCGGTGTGAATAGTGTATGCTATTTTCACAATCTTAGATTTGACGGCTGGTTTATTGTTGATTGGCTGCTAAAGCATGATTTTTATCATTCCACAACTCAGGGCACTATTTACCCTGAAACGTTTAAGACACTTATTAGCGATATGAATAAGTGGTATAGTCTCACGGTTCGCTGGGCAAATGGCACCACTACAGAATTTAGGGATTCGGTAAAGAAGTTGCCCATGACAATTGCAAAAATTGCAAAGTCTTTTGGGTATGAGGAAGGTAAGGGCGAGATTGATTATGATAAGCCTCGCCCTGTAGGATATGAGCCTGATGCAAATGAGCGTGACTATATTAGGCGCGATGTTTCAATTCTTGGCAAGGCAATTAAGCAGGTGCATGTAGACAATAAGATGAAGGCTCTTACCGTTGCATCCGACAGTCTAAAAGAATACAAGGAATTGAGCGGCGCGCATTTTGAGCGCCTATTTCCGGTACTTAGTGACGCAATGGATGCCGAGATTCGACAGGCATATCGCGGCGGCTTTACATATGCAAGCGAGCGCTTTAAGGGGCGCAAAGTGGGCGCGGGGCTCGTGCTTGACGTTAATTCTCTATACCCCTACATTATGCGCGATAGGCTTTTGCCGCACGGTGAGCCGGTGTTTTATGAGGGGCGTCAGGAGCCTAGCGACAGATATCCACTGCATATCTTTTCAGTGACTTTTACGGCAACGCTTAAGCCTAATCACATTCCTTGTATTCAGATTAAGGGTTCTATGGGCTTTAGCCCTACTGAATATCTTACGTCAATTGATGAGCCCACAACGCTTATGGTTACTAACGTTGATTGGGATTTGTATAACGCGCATTATGACATTGACGTTTTGGAGTATGCGGGCGGCTGGGCTTTCCATGCTGCAATGGGAATGTTTGATGAATACATTACAAAGTGGTCTCGCATTAAGGAGCACAGCAAGCACGGAATTCGCGAAATTGCAAAGTTGCACCTTAACTCTTTGTATGGTAAGTTCGCTTCGAACCCCAATGTAACGTCGAAATATCCTACACTAAAAGACGGCGTTGTCAAATTGGTGCGCGGTGTTGACGAAACGCGCCCGCCTGTGTATACGCCCGTAGGCGTGTTTATTACAAGTTGGGCACGAGACTTGACAATTCGTGCTGCACAGGATAACTATGACGTTTTTGCGTACGCCGACACCGATTCGCTGCATTTGCTTACTACAAATATTCCTGAAAGTCTAGAGATTGACCCGCACCGCTTGGGTGCGTGGAAACTCGAATATCATTTTCAGAGCGCTTATTACATTCGTGCCAAGGCGTATATGGAGTTGACAACTGACGGCGAGTATGTTAATCGCATCGCGGGCGTGCCCGAAGATATCAGCGGCGCTCTGACATTCGACAGTCTTATACCAGGAATGATCTTGCATGGCAAGTTGACACCTAAGCCTGTGCCGGGAGGCGTCGTGCTTGTGGACACGCCGTATGAACTTAATTTGGATTAAGAGTTGACACGCGATCCGAAGTGTGTGTACAGTAGTGATTACAAGGGCAAGCAGCCCACCAAGACAAAGGATAGAAATAATGTCGAAGCCCACCGCACCCGCATTCGAGTTTGGCACTTACGAGGGCCCCGCGGCCGCCGTTAACCCTTGGGGCGAGCATGTTGATGCGCTTATCGCTCACAACGATTCCAAGGGCAACCAGGACGGCACGATTACGATTCGCGTTGAGGCCGGCGCTGGCAACCGTCAGCGCGTGCTGTTCCAGCAGGCCGCAAATGCCAAGGATAAGACGGCGCGTGTTGTGCAGTCTGCCTATGCTGAGGTTGGCGCTGACGGCGAGTACGCCGACGATGCAGAGGACGTGCTGACGTTCCGACTCAAGGATAAGGAGGCGGCGCGCCCCGGTCGCGGTGGTAAGGGTAAGGGTGCTACTGTGGGGGTAGTGGAGGCTACCGCGTAGGCGTTGCAACCCCTAGCGATTCGCACCGGCTGATACCGGCGCTAGGAGGCGTGGAGGGCTGCAACCTGATTGCACCGCCCACCGGATCAGCCCCACATAGAGAGCCCCGCTCTGCTATCATGCAGAGGCGGGGCTCTCGCCTTATGCTTATGTAAATTAATTACCAATCGGAAAGGTTGAGTAATGGCAAAGTTCCATGACAGGCTCGCCGCAATCGCTGAGTCTGGCGAGGGTTACGGCGATACTTTTGTAGATGATATTACGGCAGATTACGATGAGGATATGAGCGGCCCTCTTGCCGCCGTTGCTGAGCGTGATTCTGCTATTGAGGTTCTGCATGGCACGCTCGCAGAGCGTGATGCAGCAATTCAGGTGCTTAAGGCGCAGATGTTCGATATGCAGCAGAGCGCTGGTGTTCCTGTTGTCGAGGCCGACGACACCGAGGTTATTGACGACGGCGAGAGCGGCGGCATCGATTCGCTCTTTACTACTGAGAATGAGGATAAGTAATGGCAACCGTTCCCCCGATTAGCCGTCTGGCTAAGACTGACAACATTGCGTTTCTAAACGCTGTTCGACGCGATGCGTCGTCCGAGTATCGCTCGCGCATTCCCGAGGCAACTCAGGCGAACATCCAGGATCAGCAGCGACGGATTTGGGATTACAAGTCTACGCGCAATGAGTTTATTGATGCAGTTATCAATAAGGTCGGTCTTACGATTGCTGTCCGCAATTCGTTTACCAACCCTCTTGCCAAGTTTAAGCGCGGCATGCTGGAGTTTGGCGACACGATTGAGGAAATCGCTGTCGGACTTGCCGAGGCTCGTACGTATGAGCATCAGCGCGATTATCTTGAGAAGGATATTTTCGGTCAGGAGACGCCCGAGGTTCAGGCGGTTTATCACAAGATTAACCGCGAGAATTTCTATAAGATTACGGTTAAGGATTTCGCTATTAAGCGCGCATTCTTTAGCCCTAATGGTCTTTCCGAGTTCACCACTCAGCTCATTGAGGCGGCGACCACCTCCGATCAGGTTGACGAGTTCCTGGTTACTGCGAACGTGCTTACCGAGTACGACAAGGTTTCCGGTTTCTACAAGATTCAGATTCCTGACGTTGGCGCTTTCGGTTCCGACGAGGCTGACGCTAAGTACGCACTTCGCCGCATGCATGAGGCCGCTGGTAATCTCGCGTTTATGTCGCGTGATTACAACGCTGCCAAGATGCCCATGACGGCAATGCCCGAGGATCTTGAACTGATTCTTACGCCCGAGGCTAATGCCGCAATGAATGTCGAGGCACTTGCCGGCGCATTTAATGTCGATCAGATGAACTTCAATGTGCGAAAGACTATTGTCCCTTCGCGCTACATTGATATTCCGGGATTCCAGGCAATTCTTACGACTAAGGATTTCTTTGTTATTGCGGACACTCTTTTCGAGACTCGTCAGGCCTCTAACCCTGTTGGTCTTTACGACAACTATTTCCTGCACCATCACCAGATTGTTTCGGCGTCGCCGTTTGCTCCTGCAATCCTGTTCACGACGCAGCCGGGCACTGAGGTCATTAGCCTCTCTACGCCTGTCACTGGCGTCAATGACGTTACGGTGCAGGATCGGGCTGGCGTGGCCGCTACGAGCCTCACGCGCGGAGACACGTACTACATTGCAGGTGACGCCGTGACCAACCCCGAGGGTGGTGTGAACGACGCTGTGCGATTTGAGGCCATTGGCTTTACGTCGCCGCGATCCTTTGTTACGCAGACGGGTTACCTGCATGCGTCTATCGACGAGGCAGCCACGAGTGTTGTTATTCGCGCAACTTCGGTGGATGATAACACGTTTAGCAAGGATCGTACGCTGAACATTGTTGGCGACCGCGTTGTGCTCGGTCACGCAATGGAGTTCGCTCCTGACGCTGATAAGGATGGTCTGACTGAGGTTACGCCTAAGCAGCCCGCTTTTAACACGGATACGAACACCGTTACGATCCCAACCGTTAAGGGTGTTCAGTACCGAAAGGCGGGGGCTGACGTCGCCGATAAGAGCACGCATGTTATTGCCGCTACCACGGTCTTTACGGCAGTCGCTAAGACTGGTAATGAGATTGCAAGCGGCGCAACTGCATCGTGGACTGTTGTTCCCGAGCAGCCTGGTAACGAGTAGCAATTAACTGTAATGGGGCGGGCGTTAATTCGCCCGCCCCATTAACGTAAGGATATCAAGTGAATCAGATTACAAACCCTCCCAATGACTACCCTGCCGGTCTTGGTTTTGATTACGCTGTGTGGACTGCCGATACGCAGTTGACGCTTTGCAATGTGCGATGGGATAACACTTATCGCGATATTGTCATGTTTGGTGCAACGAATGCAACGCCCGCTCAGCGACGCCAGGCTCTTGACGCGCATATTGATTCTCTGCCTACCACGTTTGGTAACGTACGCTCTCGTCAGGCTGTGCTGAATCAGCCGGTGCGTGTGGAAATGGCTATTAATCGCGTTCTGCCGTTTAATTACATTCGCGCTAAGAACCCAATTCAGCCCGTAAAGGGCGGCGACGTTGCGCGTAATTACTATTACTTTATTACTGACGTCCGCTATCTTGCACCTAACACAACTGAACTGATTGTGCAACTTGACGTTTGGCAGACGTTCGGCTATGATGCGGGGTTTGGTAATGCGTTTATTGAGCGCGGACATATCGGCATTGCCAATGAAAAGCAGTTCGATAGTTTCGGTCGCGATTATCTCACTGTGCCCGAGGGTCTTGACGTTGGCGGCGAGTACAAGGGCGTTGTTCGTAGGCGCGACGTGCTTATGTCAGGCGGTCCACAGAACCCCGATCAGAGTTTGCGCGACCCTCTTGACGAGCCTTCTATTCTTGTGCTTTCTAGCATCGCGCTGTTTAGCGATCCTGGCACTATTACAGACCCTAAGATTAGGCTTGCTCGCGGTGGTAAGATTGGAGCGAGTTCGTGGGGAATTGGCGCTTATATCTTTAAGGATTCTGACGAATTTGCAAAGATGATGATTGCGCTTTCTTTTACACCTTGGATTGCCCAGGGCATTCAGTCTGTTACCCTTATCCCTAATCCTCAGAAAATTCATGGAGAAAGTTTTACTTGGGGCAACGTTGTTCCATCATTGCAGCCCAATAACGTCGCAGTTACTTGGACTGACGGCGTTGGTGTTCAGTCAGGATTTGGTAGCGGCAGCGGTGGAGGTTTTGGCACTAGCACGCCGCTAACTATCAAGAAGTCTCTTTATAACAATTGGCGTAGTGCAACAGGCTTTGTCGCTAATCAAATTCCTGCGCGTTATCGGCACTTGCGCAAGTTGTTTACATTCCCATACATGCTTATTGAAGCGACTACTTGGTCTGGCAACGCTCTTATTATCAAGCCTGAGTCTTGGAATGACGCAAATGCAACAATTTTGCGTCGTGCCAATCTTGTGCCTCCTACGCAGCGGGTTACTTGGATTATTCGCGGATACAATGCACGCGATATCGATGAGGACGACTATAATCGCGATGACGGTGGTGACTTTCTCGATATGGCAATTAATATTGATTCGTTCCCAACCATTCCTGTTACTACTGACCAGGGCATTATGTATCTTGCTCAAAATGCTCATGGAATTGCGTTTGAGCAGCAGTCCGCCAATTGGGCTCAGAGTCGCGCTATGCAGGGCGCGCGCGTTTCGTACGATCAGGCGAGTATGGGCGTGCAGACAGCGGGCGCGCAGACCGAGTGGGGTGCTCAGCGTGCAACGGCCATGACGGCTGCACAGGCTCAATACGGTGTATCTCGTGCCATTGGTGATGCGGGCGTTTCTACGCTTACCGGTGGGGCTCTTGGCGCATTTAGCGCGCCTCCCGGTGGTGCGGGTGTGGGGCTTGCGGCGGGCGCTGCTACGGGAGCCCTTTCGGGTGGTATTGGGATTGGTCAGGCGGCGCGCGAGGGGCAGCACGCCGCGAACATGACTGCTATGCAGAACAGCACGAATGCTGGTTCAAATGCGATTAGCGCCGCTCAGGGGCGTTATAATCGTGACACGAATTATGATCTTGCGAACTTTGCTGCGCAGGGCGATTATGCTAATACGCTTGCAGGTATTCAGGCACGGGTGCAGGACGCACAGTTGACGCAGCCCAGCCTTAAGGGGCAGTTTGGCGGCGACCTTATTAATGTGAACTATTCTACTAGCGAACTGTCTTTGCGTTGGAAGATGATTGATCCATCTGCAATGGCAACTGTTTGCGAGTATTGGTTGCAGTTTGGATACGCTGTAAATAGGTATGCTCGCATTCCTGCATCGCTTATGGTAATGTCGAAGTTCACCTATTGGAAGTTGAGTAACACCTATATTATTTCAGGAGGAATGCCTGAAATGATGAAGCAGGCCATTCGCGGAATCTTTGAAAAGGGTGTTACTGTTTGGAGCAGCCCTGCCGATATTGGTGCAATTGATATTGCAAATAACACCCCACTTACCGGAATTACTTTGGAGATGGCATAATGGGCAATCGCTCAAAGGGTCGCAGCAACGATTACGTTTATAACGAATTTTACGCAAAGCATCGCGGACAGCGCAGTAATGATAATCCTGTGCAGGGGCGCTCCGCGCTTATTGAGCGCATGTATTGGCGCATTCTTACCGAACTTGCCACAAATCGCTTTAAGTGGACCGGCCTTCCTGAAAATATTGATGTGCGATTCCTCGAAATGGAGTTGTTTCAGCGCGCACTTGCCGTATTCTTCTTTGAAGAGCGGTTTGATAAGTTTATGGTAATGGCTGGCACACCGTCTGGCAATTGGAACATGAATATGAATCCAACGTCATTCTTTGTGAACGGTCCAACGTATGCAGGTCGCACACTTAAGGCGTTTAACACTACGCGAATGGGTCGCAATAACAGTATTGATACGGACCTTGCAGAGTGCGTGCCCATTTGGTCGAATTACATGCGTACGCCCGATCTTGATATTGTATCTATTTTTGCTAACAGGTTTGCAGAACTTGATACCACTATTGAGATTAACAGTCGCAGCGCTAGGCGCAATAAGATTATTGTTGTAGACGAAAATAACCGTCTTACGGGCCGCAATATTAATGCTGCTATTGACAATGGCGACGCCGTGCTAGAGGTTAATGAGGTTGGTCTTGCAGCAATGCCCATTGCTCTTGATCTTGGCGTAGACCCCCTTTCTCTTGAAAAGTTGCACATTCTCAAGTCTCGGCAGTGGAACGAGTGTCTTACGCTTATGGGAATTGATAACGCTAACCAGGATAAGAAAGAGCGTCTTGTCGCGTCAGAGGTTGATGCTAATGACGGAGGTATTATGGCAAACCGCGCTATTAGCCTGAACGCTCGTCAGCAGGCTGCAGACGCTATCAATAAGCGATATGGTCTAAATGTCGAAGTCATGTTCGATGAGGAGATTAGCGGTCAACTTAATGGAATGCTTGCGGGGCCCTTTAGTGATCCTGCAATGAAGGCACAACTTTCTGACTACGCTGCAACGAATTAAGGAATTGCAATGCCCACATTTACCGTACCTCTTTTTGACGCAATTAAGTACACCGGCGGCACCGTAGAAATCGTAAGTGGAATTCGTCGCCTAACTAATCCTAATTGTATTGGCCTTGGACAGTACCCCATTTACGACCTTAATTATCGCAATACACTCAATGGTAAGATTGTTGACCATTATTGGAATCGTGAAATTGGTCTAGAGTCTGTCGATATGTTTGTCGGCAAGATGCGTATTAAGATGAATGAGATTATGCCGTACTTTAATGAAATGTACAGGTCTACTCAACTTACATTTGATCCGCTTAAGACAATTGATATGCAGACCGTTGCAACTGGTAGCGCTTCAAGCGAGCGTGAGGCTAGCGTTGACAATAGTTCTACTGCTAACAGCACAACAATTGGCGAAAATAGTGCAAAGTCGCTTTCTCGAAATGTGAACAGCACGTTCCCTCAAATGATGCTCAGCGGCAGCGGTGACTACGCCGACAGCGGCGCAGACGCCACGGCGAGTACCGAGAGCGCGTCAGAGGGCACCGAGAGCGCCACGACGGCACAGGAGAGCGCTGAGCGGGGCTCAGAGGATGCGTTGAGCGAGAGCGATAGCCGAACGTCTGGCTATCAGGGCTTGCCGTCCGATATGCTGATGCGGTATAGGGATTCGATCGTGAATGTCGACCTTATGGTTATCAACGAATTGCAGGATCTTTTTATGGGGATTTGGGATAGTTCCGATTCCTATTCTAACTCAGTCTGGACTTACTAATATGAGCAACATTATCCCCATTTCTCTTGGAGATTTCCCTAGGGGTGAAAAGCGGTGGAGTAACATTATCCCGTTTAGCCATAGGGATTCGCGTACTCATATGAGCACGCTAGAGGATCTTCGTTACTGGCTTACCACGTATCTTGTACCTCACATTAATGACGGCATTAATGACATTACGGATTCTTGGTCTGCTAACGTCACTGCGCTGATTGCAGCCGTTGACGCTGCACTGGCAAGTCAGGCGGCGACTGTAAACGAGCAGTTGGCTGCACAGAACGCAGCCGTTACTTCGCAACTTGCCACGCAGGATGCCGACGCGGCTGAGGCAATGGCAGCACATTTTACGGCTACTGAGAATCGCGTCAATCAGTTGGTTACGGCGGCCAACCTTCTTCTTGTGGGCCGCATTGACGGTCTAGAGGCAACGCTTAATGAGTTTGTTTCTAATGAGGCAGACATTAATGATGCAACTGTTGCAACGCTTATTAATGGCACCACTACCGATTCCGGCATTGCTACGCGCGGCCTTATTAATACTACGGTTAGTCAGTACCATGACGCCACGGTTGGACCCGCACTTGCCGGAAAGGCCGATCTAAACCATAACCATTCTGCAACGGCAATCAATAGCGGCACGCTTGCAGCGGCCAGACTGCCCGCATCGTCTGAATCGGCAATTGGAGCAATTGAGATTGCGACGGTGCTAGAGGTTACAACGGGCACGGATACGGCGCGCGCTGTGACGCCTGACTCTCTGCGTCAGTGGGAACTTGGCAAGCGCCCTGTGCGTGATCGTGCGGTCTTTGTGGGCTCTAGCAATGTCGTTTCTGGCTCGACGTATTGGCCCGCTAAGTTGGCCGCTCAGCGCAACCTTACCGTGCACAATTATGCGGTTGCCGGCTCGGGCTTTATTGTCGATTCTAGCAACACGTATATCATTCAGGCGCAGCGCGCAGGTGCTACAATGAATGCTGCACAGAAGGCGGCTGTTAAGGAATTCTATATTGCTGACGGCTCTAATGACGCCCGAACGCTTAAGTCTTATTCTGAGGTTGTTGCTGCAGCGGCAGCGCTGTTCGCTTATGTTCGCACCAATTTTCCGAATGCGCGAATTGTTGTACTGCCAATGATTTGGCCCGCAGATGCAGCGCTTAACTGGCCTTCAATTCTTGGGACGTATCCGCAGACTATTAACGCTAAGGCAATCGAACTGTCTTATGCAATGCGTGATGCTCTGCAGAACTATGGAAACTCTCTCTTTATTGACGAGTCTTGGACATGGTTTACTGGTCGCCCGGAGTTTATGATTGCTAACGGCGACGTGCATCCTAATGAGGCAGGCCACGACCGTATTGCAAATTGGGTTAGCCGGGCTCTTGACGGCGAGACCATTGTTCCAGCAACCGCGTGGCAGAATGTCGCACCCGCAAGCGGATATGCAACGGGAGGATATGCACACATTGGCCTGAGGGTGCGTAGGAGCGGCTGGGATGTTGATATTGAGGGAACTATTTACAAGACAACAGCATTTCCTACTGGCAACACTACGGGAGTAATGTGCACGCTCCCGGTTGGGCATCGTCCTACGTATCAGGTTCCCCTGTTTGGACAGCGTTGGGACGGTTCTGCGCCCGGCGGCTATGCGCAGGTTGCTGTAGACGCTACAGGCGCTGTTACGCTGTACGATGCCGTGGGCGGCTCGTCGCGCGGTGTTGCGTTTAAGGATCGGTTTAGGATCGGTTAATGATTTCCTTGAGGAATCTCGAGAAGCGCGGCGATTCTATCGTCGCGCTTTTCGACGATGGGGCTAGGGTAGAATGCTACCCTAGCCCCGGTAATAGATATATTGCTCGTGCTCACGCATTCTTGACGCCACTGGAATATCTGCAGCGCAATGGAATTAATTTCATTGCTAGATTTGCGGATGGTGCAACAGTTTATTGTCACAAGGGGCCTGGCAATATTTGGTATCCGCGTATTAACGCATTTTATACTGAAGACCCTGGTCCCGTTGATCCTGTTGACCCTGTTGACCCCGTAGACCCTACAGACCCCGTAAACGGTTTTGTGTGGCCTTTCCCTGACAGTGCTATTACAGGCGGTGCGGGCGGCGTAAACGAATTCCAAAGCGCAGGACGTCCCACACATAAGGGTCGAGATTACGGCGTTGGTGTCGCGCAGAATGGTGCGCCAATTCGAGCATGCGGCCCCGGCGTTGTTAGTCAGGCGTATATCAACAATTGGTCTCCGTACGGCGGTGGGCATGAGGTGACGATTAATCACGGTGTTTTGTCTGATGGGCAGCGCTATTATTCGCTGTACGCACACGCTCTCGCCGGTAGCATTACTGTAAACATTGGTGCCACTGTTACAACGGGCCAGCACATTGCAAATGTTGGCAACACAGGAAACAGCACAGGGCCACACTTGCATTTCGGTATCATTAGGGGAACAAATTTCCAGTTTATCGATCCGCGAACGTTTATGGCGGCGTTTAACCCAACAGGTGCTACGCTGTAGCCATGCCCTCCACCATCCGACGCCCGCGAAAGGCGCACCCGTACTACGAGTACAACAAGGTTCTATCTTACAACGGCACTTATAATTTTATTGTTGGCGGTCGCGGTCTTGGAAAGACGTTTGGAGGTAAGAAGAAAGCCTTTAACGACTTTATTAAAACAGGCGATCAGTTTATCTATTTGAGGCGTTACAAGCCAGAACTTGCTGCGTCAAAGCAAACATTCTTTGCTGACATTATGCACGAATTTCCTAATTATGACTTTAGGGTTAGTGGCGGCGAAGCGCAAATTGCGCCTAAGAGCGACGCAGGCGAAAAGACGCGTGCATGGCTTACAATGGGATATTTCATTGCGCTCAGCCAGGCGCAGGCTAATAAAAGTGTTTCATTTCATAATGTAAAGACCATCATTTTTGATGAGTTTATTATTGAGGTTGGCAACTCTCATTACATTTCTAATGAGGCAACCGTGTTTAACAACTTTTATAGCACGGTTGATAGATGGCAAGATAAGACTAAGGTATTCTTCCTTGCTAACTCTGTTAGCATTATGAATCCTTATTTTATGGAATACAACATTAAGCCTGACGAAACAGGCAAAGAATTTGTAACGTCTAATTCTGTTGTTGTTAACAATAAGAAAAAGTTCTTTATTGTTTGTCATTTCCCTGATGCTGAGAACTTTAAGAATAGTGTATACGAAACAGCATTCGGTCAATTTATTAAGGAAACCGAATACGCAAATTATGCTGTTGGTAATGAGTTTGCGGATAACGCGGGCAATTTGATTAATGCTAAGGGTGCTGAGGCCAGATACCTATTTAGTCTTGAGACCAAAAAGGGTAAATTTAGCGTTTGGATCAACTCATTTACGCGACAGTATTTTGTACAGGCTAAAATCCCTAAGACAGAAGTTGTTTATACAATGCTACCCGATAAGATGAGTGAGGATAAAATCCTCATGTCATTTAGCGATCTTCCGCTCGCGCAGTTGCGAACGGCGTTCAGGCAGGGTAGAGTGTTGTTTGATGAGCCGCAGACGCGCAACGCGTTTACGGAAATTAGCAAGAGATAGGTTGCAGTCATGACTGATAACAACGGCTACAATGATGAGGGCGTGCGTGCAAGGCTGCGTGCAAAGGCCGATCTAAATGAGCAGTACGGTAAGCGGGCTGACGATGCCACATATGCGCAGCCTCATTATGGGCAGGATTATACGCCAGTGCGTCACCCCGCTGGCCGCGTTGCGATCATTGATCGTACACCCAACGTCGCAATCAAGAGCCCCGAGGCTCGACGCATTATCAATTACATCATTGGCGTTGTCAGCGTTGCAATCGCTGCCGCTATCGCCGTAGACGCGGCAAGCGCAGACATTAACATTAGCGCAATCACCCTCCCTGTTGCGGCGGGGTGGGGAGTCATTTCGGCTGCATTCATTGGCGGCGTCACCGCGCCTAACATTCCCAAGGCTTAACAATGGCTACAAAGGAACTGCCAAAAGTGCGCTACATTAGCGCGGCTGACGTGCGCGTAGGCGACACAATTAGAGTGACTTGGACAACGGGCGCTATTGATCATAGTCGCGTTGCTAAGGTGCTGTACATTCACGAAAGTGCAGAACGATACGGAATGCAGCGTGTTTCGTATTGGGCTGACGAGAATTGTGAGCAGCAAATCTTTGAGGTAATTACCGGAATTACATCACCTGTCCGCGTCACGCTTCTAGACGGTGCGCAATCTCGCAGCCAACTTGCGCTATTTGAGGTATGATGCTTATTCATCCCGCGCCCGGATTCATTACCGGCGATAAGTACGGGCCACGCGGCAAGGTGCCAGGCGTGCCTGAGGCGGCACCATTCCACGGTGGACAAGATTTCTACCCTGCAAAGAACGGGCCTAGAAAGATTGTCGCCGCCGCTGACGGCGTTGTAGTACACCATCCATACAATAAGACCGCAGGTAACGCGCTGTGCATCCTGCACATGTCACTAGGTCTGTGGACAGGCTACGCGCACAACAGCCGCACGCATGTTGCTGTAGGCTCTCGGGTAGTGGCAGGACAGTACATCGCTGACGTAGGATCAACAGGCGCAAGCAACGGCGATCATCTGCATTTCGATGTATTTACGGATATCGCTAAGTTTATTAGAGTCAACCCGCTGCCGCTAATTACCAGTTATGCAAATGTTGTCAAAAAGATTATTAAGGAAGATACCGTGGACGATGTTGTGATTATAAAGGCGGGAAGTGGCATTGATTTTGTTTCCGTGCTTCGCCTTGGAAATGTCTATAGCATTATGCGTGGCCCTGCAGGTCCAAAGGGCGGTGTAAGCGAGGAAGAGGCTAATCTTGTAAAGGCTGGCACTAAGGTTGTGTGGATTGATCGTGGCACTATGCAGGGCATTCTTGACGGATGGGCTAAGGCGAAGTGAATAAGACGCTAGTTATCATTGGCATTATTGCATTTGCAATTGCCGGTGCTGTTGGCGCTGCATTTGTTCACACCGCCAACCCCGATGCTCCTGCAACATTCACACTGTTTATTGGGCTTACCTTTACCACGCTTATCTCGTCTATTATTACAATTGCTGCAGTTGGCAATGTTAATGATAAGGTTAAGGCTGTGCATAAGCAGGTTAATGGTAATCTTGATAGGAAGGAAGTGGAAATCGTCAGACTGCGCGAAATCCTCGCCGCAGCAGGTATCAACTCAGACACGCCCACAGGCTCTATCAACACGCAGAGCGAGTAGGCAAATAATCGGCCCGCGCACTTGCGCGGGCCGATTGCCTATGCTACGATATAAATATGACGCAGCCCACCGCAAACACGCAGCCCGTAAACATCGCAACCTATGTAAACCTCAATCACATCGGCGTCCACTACGCCAACCGCGAACCCCTGCTAATGTTCCCGATCAGCGGCGACGCAATCGCGATCAACCGTGCCAAGTGTGACGCTTATGGGATCAATCCTGCACACCACTGAGATAGGATAT
>Ga0265780_10005032_pt1 | contig 16880 bp, 14 predicted proteins | sample P1T30metagenome_FD_192432 | JGI IMG/M metagenome (GOLD analysis project Ga0265780, IMG submission 192432) | Plant litter microbial communities from East Loma Ridge, Irvine, California - P1 T30 | ecosystem: Environmental > Terrestrial > Plant litter > Unclassified | place: USA: California... | reverse complement strand
GATCAACATGGCGATGGTCATGGGCCTGGCGCCGGTCGTCGGCGTGCCGCTGCCGCTGGTGAGCTTCGGCGGCACGGCGGTGATGACGATCATGATCTGCCTGGGCATCCTGATGTCGATCGACCGTGAAAGCCGCCGCGTCACCCGCTGGTGATTTTTTCGCAAGAAAGGGGTTTACAAGCCGCGGAAAGCGACGGTAAAGGCGCCCCTCCAACGCGGTGGCGCTTCTCCAAGAGCGCTTCTCTCCCGCCCCGGAATGGACGCATAGCTCAGTTGGTAGAGCAGCTGACTCTTAATCAGCGGGTCCTTGGTTCGAGCCCAAGTGCGTCCACCATATTTTCCCTGCAAATCAAACGGTTAGATCGCCGTTCACGCCGCCGGCCGACCTAGGTTTCTTCGCTAGGTAACGCCCTAGGTAACAACTCACCGCGCACTTTTTTTTCGTGCCGGGCGGGCCCAAAGGCGCCCGGGACGTCTTGGGTCTGGCGAACTCAGGCGAAAAGCCGATTGATCGGCGAGCGCTAGCGCCGGATCTTGGCCCGAGAGCGATCCGGCGGCTGTCGCGGCAACCGTCTTGGACTGCCCTCAGCAAAGCGGGTATAAAGGGTCGATGCAACACGATCTTCCCATCGGACAGGCACTCCGCCGTTTCCGCCGGCTGAACGGGATCAAGCAGGGCGACATCGCAGAGCGGCTATCGGTTACCCAGGGCAGCGTCTCTCGTTGGGAAAGCGGAGCGCAGGAGCCCGATGCCATTCATCGCGATCGCGTCGCAGAGATCGTTGCGGCAAATGCGACGAGTGCGGGCGATGCTGCCCTAAAGCGCCTCGTTTCGACATCGTCGCTTCCGGTGCATCTCATATGCGACGCGACCCACCGGCTCCTCGCTGCATCTCCGGCACGGGCGGCATCGTGGAACGTCGATGTCGCATTCTATCTCGGCCTGTCACTTTGGCGCTTCGCCAGCGAAGAGATCATCGCGGCGGAGGAAGGTCTTGGCAGCACGGGCTGGTTCGAGCGCCCGTGCCAGCGGCTGCGATTTGAGACCGGCGGCAATGCCAGCGACGAGATACCCGTAGCGCCGGGGATCATGCAGTGGGAGACTATCCCGCTCTCCGACGGACGCGTCGGCAGGCTCACCACCACGATCGCGATCCACGCATAATTTTTGCGTTCCGTCGCGGCCCCGACTTTCCTAGCAGCGCCGCATGGGGAACAGCCGAGCATCCATCCTGATCCTGTGGCTAATCGGCGTGCTCGCGGCGGCGCAGCTGGCCAAGATGGCGGTGCTCGCGGCGACGCTCGCAGACAGCTTCGGACTTTCGATCGCAACGACGGGCCTGCTGATCTCGCTTCTCGAGATCGGAGGTGCGGTCTTCGGACTGGCTGCCGGCGTAGCGCTCGGCCGGATCGGCGCGCGCCGCTCGCTGGTCGTGGGCCTCGCGATACTGGCTGCGACCGGGATCGCCGAGGCTTACGCCTCCGGAGCGCCGGCGTTGCTGGCCGCGCGGGCTGCCGAGGGGATGGGGTATCTGCTGGTCGTGATCGCGGCGCCGACCCTTATTGCCGCGATCGCTTCCGAACGAGATCGTGCGCCCTCGCTCTCGTTGTGGAGCACGTTCGTCGCAGTCGGAATGGCGCTCGGCAGCGTGACAACGGGCGTTGCCTTCTGGGCCTTTGGCCTGCGCGGCGCGCTCCTGCTCTGGCCCCTGCTATGCGCGCTTGGCGTGTTCGCGGCAGTGCGGCTTCCGGCGGCCGGCCCATCTGACGGGCAAGGCTTTGCGCTCCCCGACCCCGCCGCGTGGATCGCTACTTTCGGCTTCGGTCTTTACACCAGCTTCATCTGCGCGCTGACCATGCTCTTCCCGACCTTCCTCGTGGCGCAAGCGGGAGTTTCGTCGACCGGGGCCGGGATCTCTACCGGCATCGTGGCGCTGGGATCGATCCCAGGAGCGGCGGTCGCGATCGCGCTCGCGCGCCTGGACTGGCTAAGCCGCAAGCGCACGATAGCGGTCGTCGCATGCACTCTGTTCGCCGCCGCTGCCGCAGCGCCGCTGACCTTCGCGACCGGAGCAGCGCCCGACAGTGTCCTCTGGGTCAGCGCGGCCTGGGCGCTCTGGATATCCTTCGCCAGCGGGATCGCATCGCCGATCGTGTTCGGCCGTCTACCTATGCTCGCGGGTGCCCGGTCCGCGACCGACCCGCGGATCGCCGTGGCGAATGGCCTGATCACGCAGTTCGGTGCCGGTGGAGCGTTGCTCGGGCCCCCGCTGGGCGGCCTCGTCATCATGGATTGGGGTTGGGACGGCCTCGGCGTGTTTATCGGGGCACTCGCCCTAGCCACGCTCTGCGCACTCGTTGCGGCGGAGCTCGCGGCGGCCCGTGCCGCCGCTCCGTCGCGTCACCGGAGCGGGCGATGTTCGACAATCAGCGCAGGAAATGAATGATGCAGGCCATTCCCGAAGGTCAACCCGCGATCGAGCCTGCTCGGCTGGGGGGTATCCTCACCTTTCTCCAGACTGCCGAGCAGCTCAAGGACACGCTTCGCTCCGGCCGCACGCGCCAGGGCCGCGTGGAGAGCACAGCAGAGCATAGTTGGCGGTTGTGCCTGATGGCGCTGGTGTTCGAGCGCGAGTTGGAAGGACTCGACATGTCGCGGCTATTGAAGCTTCTGGTGGTGCACGATCTCGGGGAGGCGATATCGGGTGACACGCCAGCCGTTGCCCAGCACGCCGACCCGCATCGTGCAGACCGCGAGCGTGCTGATCTGATTTCGCTATGTGGTCCGCTTCCAATCGACCTGCGCGAGGCTATCGTCGAACTGTGGGATGATTATGCCTGCGGCCGCTCACCGGAAGCGGTGATCGCCAAGGGCTTCGATAAGATCGAAACTATGATGCAGCATCTTGTTGGCCGTAACGATCCTGCTTTCGACTACGCCTTTAACCTGACATATGGAGTCACCCACACGGACAAGCATCCTCTGCTTCATCAGATCCGCAGCATCGTTGATGCGGAGACTGCAGAGCGCGCCGGAATGGGGACAGGCATTTGAACGAGCGACCGCTATCGACCGCGCCACCACTGACCGAACGCGGCAGTGATTTGGGCAGGTAGCTGCCTCTGGTTACATTGGCTCTCACGGCGAAAACACGAGTTCGATTCTCGTAGGGGTCACCAAAACGCCATCCCAAGGCGTCCGAGAATGTGCCGTAAATGGCTGTTTTCTGCGGTTTTTTGTGGTATAAGCGTCCCAGTCGGATCGGCGATATTCCACCGCATACCAGCAATCTGATGGTATATCTGATGGCACTCGCCGGTTGCTAGATGGGAGATACCATCGTGGCACTGTCGGTTGTGGCGATAAAAGCGGCCAAGAGTCGCGACAAGGCTTACAAGCTGAGCGATGGTGACGGGCTGTATCTGCTCGTGACCCCAGCCGGTGCCCGATACTGGCGAATGAACTATCGCCATGGCGGCAGGCAGAAGACTCTCGCTTTTGGTGTCTGGCCAGAAACAGGCTTGGCTGAGGCTCGCGCCGAGCGCGACGCAGCCCGCAAGGTGCTGGCGCGCGGCGACGATCCTGCCGAGCGCATCAAGCTTGACCGGATCGCGGCGACGGTGGCCGCGTCCAACAGCTTCAAAGCCGTTGCCGACGATTGGCTGCTCAAGGTCGAGAAAGAAGGCCGCTCCGCGGTCACCATGAAGAAACTGCGTTGGCTGCTCGACTTCATCAACGCTTCAATCGGCAAGCGCCCGATTGCCTCTATCTCCGCCCATGAGTTGCTTGAGATGCTGCGCAAGATGGAGGGCAAAGGTCGCTACGAGACCGCCAAGCGCCTTCGTAGCACCTGCTCTCAGGTTTTTCGCTACGCCATCGCCACAGCACGGGCGGAGCGGGACGTGGCCGCCGATCTCCGCGGCGCCCTAGTTGTGGCCAAGCCAGTCCATCGTGCCGCCATCACCACACCCAAGCCCGCTGGAGAGCTTCTACGGGCGATTGAATCGTTCGAGGGACGTCCGAACACGTTGGCAGCGCTCCGCCTCCTGCCGCACGTCTTCGTGCGGCCGGGCGAACTGCGTTTCGCGGAATGGGCAGACTTCGACCTGGACAAGGCCGTTTGGACGATCCCGGCTCACAAGACGAAGATGCGGAGGGCGCACTCGATCCCCCTCTCCCGCCAAGTGCTCAAGATCATCGTCACCATCGAGCATGATGCGGAGTACAGCTCGTACCTCTTCCCCTCGCTACGGTCGGTTGAGCGACCTATGTCGGAGAACACCATCAACGCGGCTCTGCGGCGCATGGGCTATGCTCAAGACGAGATGACCGGCCATGGCTTCCGCGCCATGGCGGCGACCCTGCTGAACGAGATGGGACACTGGCACTCCGATGCGATCGAGCGTCAGCTTGCCCACTGCGACAACAATGCCGTCCGCCGAGCCTACACGCGTGGCGAGTACTGGGACGAACGTGTGCGCATGATGCAGCACTGGTCGGACCATCTCGATTTCCTCCGCGAGGGTGCGAAGATCCTCAAAGGCAAGTTCGGGAAGGGAAAGGTCGATAGTCAGAGGCCGCGAACGGCTTAAACTGGGCCGGTGGCGGTCAGTCCGCTTTCGGTCGGGGCCAACTTGAAAGCCGACATCGCCAATTCTGATCAGCGAATGCCTCGAACTGAGCCGCAAGCGGAATGGCAGTTTGCAGCGGCCCAAACGGTCCATAGACGGTACATCTGAACTCTCGGGGTCGAGAGGCGTAGCCAAGCGTGCGCGCGCTAACTCCCAGCTGACAGGGCAATCTCGGCGATCCTGCGAGACGCGGTTGTGAGGTCGAGCCTGTGGATCGTGTGGTTCAAGTCCGCGGCTGGACCACTATGGACGATAAACCGATCGGTGGCGTCGATCTTTTCACACGCGCCGAAAAAGCCCGCCTTCGGCCCTTGGCTGGGACTGGTCTTGAACTCGCAGGCAACCACACGCTCAAGGCGCGGCTTGAAATCAAGGACTAGGTCGATCTCCTCCTCTCCCTTATCACCCTTGACCCGGTAGTATTGCGGCGTGGCATGGGGGCTAGCCGTTTGGATCAGTTCCTCGATCGCATAGCTTTCCCAACTTTCCCCCACATCAAGGTGGTTGCGCATCTGCTCGACCGTCTCGACACCCATCATCGCGTGGAGCAATCCGCTGTCCCGGATGTAAAGCTTCCCGGTCCTAGCCATGCCGACATTCGTACCGGCAGGATAGTTGCTGAGACGGCGCGTGATCCCTAGGCGATCGAGGATGTGAAGCGCTGTGAGGAGTTCGTTCTTCTTCACATTCGGACAATCGGACTCATCCAATTCGCTTCCCGGTTTGTTGGCGCTCCATTGCAATATCTGCAGCAGCGATACGCCGGTGGGGAGATTCCAGGCCGAGTAGTCGCGATCAAACAGGCCTTTCAGCATATCGCGCCGCCAGGCCAAGCTGTCGTCGTCGCTGTCGGCATTGATGCTCGGCGGAAGGCCACCGCGAAGCCAATGAACATCCTGATCCGGCGCCGCGCGACTAGTTGCAACGGGCTGCGGCAAGGCGGCCATCACCGGTCCCTGCGTGTCCAATAGGCTGGCAGCCTCACCCAAATAGTCTTCGAGCTGCATCGGATCGACGTCGATCTGATGCACCGAACCAGCCAACTCCGACAAAAGCTGGCGCGTCGCAAAGAGGCTCGAAGGCACCACCACAAATCTGGTCGGGCGGGACGCGGCTTCATATTCGCGGAACAGCGCCGTGAATCCCGCAACTTCCCCCTCACGGAGATGGTCGAAGAGCAAAATCGGTGCCTCTGGAAACTGTGCGCCAATGGCGGCAGGGGCCACGTCGCCGCGACGAGCCGCCCATACGTTCACGATACGCGTTCTCCCGACCCGCGGCAGGCCGTGCAACAGCGTAACACGCCTGTTAGTTACGCTGGCGTCGAGGCGCGCTTCGAGCCGGGGACGCCGCATCAACTGGGCCGCGTCAGATCCAGGACGACGACCTCGGTTCTGCCCTGCTGCGTCGTCAGGCTCTGCTTGGCAAGCGCAAGTTCTAGTTCGGCCGCAGTTCGAGGCGTTGGGATTCCAGCAGGCGGCTTTTTGGGCGGCCGGTTGCTCGCATTCCCATACCAAAGGACGAGATAGATCCCGCGTTCGGCGCGCGCGTCGTTGGTGTAGAGCAGGTCTAGCTGGCGGTCGGCGGCAGTCCACAGGTCGGCATTCCACTGACCTTTGATCTCGATCGGGACCATCACGCCGTTGAGAAGGCAAAGAATATCCACCCGCTTGTCGTCGGCTAGGTGTCCTTCGGGAAGTGCCTCGATCCCGAACGGAAGCGGGCGGATCATCTTCAGAACCGCGTCGCGGGCCTTCTCCTCAAGCTGCGGCGTGTCGCCGCGAAAAAAGTCTTGGTACCAATCGACGTCACTGCCGGTGAGCTTTTTCTGCGCATCGCGCAAAGCATCGACAAGAACGGCTTGGAGCTGCGCCGGTGTTGCGGGAGCGACATCGCGAACGGCCGATGCAATCGTCGGCAATGATGGCGGCTGCCAATCGGCCTCGACGCGTTGCCGGCGCTGATCCGCAGCAGCGACGCGAAGCTGAAACGTGTACCCGTCCAGCTCTTCGTCGCGCAGCGATGAAAGCAATGAAATGGCATCGTCGCTGATGATGTTACCGAGCCGGCTGATCAATGCGATGACATATTCCGTCGCATCCCAGGGATTGGTGTCGCCTGTCGTGACGGTGGTAGGCCGGTGCCGCACCGGCCATAGCCGGCGAAATCGGGCGATTGCCCAGCCCAGCTGGTCCGCGCCAAGTGCTGCCCTGCCCCCGCCACCATGGCGGTTACCGAGCCGGGCGCGCAGATGCCAAAGCATCTCGGGTTCGATTTCCCCGCGCGACTCCAGCGCGGCACGTGTCGCGTTGAAGTCAACGATGAGGCCGACCGCTTCCCAGCTTCGTCTGCGCTCGTCGCTCAAGGTTCCCCATGCAAGCCGATCGCGCGCTAATCCCCGCAAGAAAGCGCGGTTGCCCTCGGACGCGAGGAGGCGATCGATCAGCTCGAACTCCGGCTCTTCCGGCATATCTGAAAAGCGATGCAGCCATTCCTGGGCGAGTTGCTCCGCAAGCGCCGCATCTTCGTCACTGCGAACCAGGGCATATAGCCCATCCACATGGGTGCGCTTGTTCTCAAACTGAGGCTGAAAATATCCGCGCTGAACGGTCTCCCAAAGCCCCCGCTCGCGAAGCTCTGCCGCAAGAATAGGTTCCAGCTCAGGAAGGCCGGCATGATTGTCGATCTGCGAAGTGCGAATCTCGAATAGGCCGGCCATCAGCCGTTCGTCCGCCAAGTCGAGAAGGCCCCGACCGGTACGCACTCGCTCGGCAAGCGCCACCACGATGATGAACGCCGCATCCCACCGGCGGCCCTCCGCATGGCTCTTCGCGATCTCGGCTGCGTCCGGCATAGCCGGCTCGATCTGCAGGAAGGCTTCGAATCCTTCTAGGCAGGCGTCGCGTAGTTCGGGACCGAGCCACTCCTCGATCCGGCCCGGCCCGTCGCTGGCTTTCTCCCCGATATCGTGAAACAGGTTCAGATAGGCCTTGGCAGGATTTACGACCAATCCATAATCCCCGGCACGCATCGCCGCGATATGCTCGAGAAAATTAGCGCGGTGCCTCTCATGCTCGGCTTGCCGCTTTGCCTCGCGCGCGGCCTGTCGCTCGGCCTGCTCGATCTCCCACTCGGCAACTCTTGGATTCGAGAGCCCTTCGAGCCAGGTGACCGCCTCCGGATCGCCGGTAGTGTGCCGCTCCGCCGTCGCACGGACAGCAACGCCGGCGACTGCATCATGTTGCGCAAGCTGGACGATGTCGCGCCAGCGCTCATCGCCGGCATCTAGCAGGTTCAACAACAAGATGACGTCGTCATCGTTGGGCGCCAGGCCGCGGCTACGCTCGCTCAACCGCCACGCGCGTTGCCAGGCCGTCTTCTCACCTGGCTGGTCGAGGATGACGAGCCGCTGCACACCGCGGCGAAGGCCGTCCTGCTTGCGAAGAGCATCCGCGACTTCCTGACGCTTTTCGCGCTGATAGCCAGTTTCACCGTCGAACGGCTGGAGCCAGCCCCACAATTGCTCCGGCTCGACTGCCGTCTCGCCAAGGGTCCGGACGAGCAGGCCGAAAGCGAGATCGGTGATCTCATAGTTGCTTCGGCGCTCATGGCGGTCGCCGAGCTTCTCGGCGGTCTTGGCCACCCCGTCGAGCAACCGGTGGAGGCGATTAGCGGGGAGCTTTTTGGTGAGACCGTAATATACGCCCACTGTTCGCTCGGTTCGATCGAGTTGCGCGAGCACGACGTCGAGCAAAAGCTCGTCGGTAAACTGCTCGAACCCGAGTTCGCTCATAAGTTCGATGGCGAGCCGCACGCCGTCATCGCTCGCCTCAGCACGCAGCCGCGCAATTGTTTCCGGCCAGTCCATTGTCGACTGCCGCTCGATAAGTCGGTCCCCCGCTTCGCTGCGAAGAGCGAAATAGCGCTCTTGGTTGAGGAGGATCGAGCGGAACGCCTCATCAAGGTCGTCGCCGAGCCTCGCCCCCTTGAGCGCCTGCAGGATCAGCAACTGCAGGCCAAATTCGCTGTCCTTGCCGTCGAGAATACGAAGGATTTCCGGGATCAGCGCCGGCTGAGCGAGTCCGGCCACGCGGTAGTCGGCCCAGGTGCGAAATGAGGGGTCGTCGCGCGATAATCGTTCGAGTGCGGCCAGCAGCGCGCGAGCCTGTTCCGGGGTCAGCCGATCCGCATCGCCATATTCGATGATGCCCATCGGATCGGCCGCGATGATCTCACCGGCAAGCGCAGGGCTGTGCCAGGCGAGCCAAGCGTGAATGCCGCGCAGGCTTGCCGGAACCAGCGCATGGCCGTTGAATAGTTCGAGGATCCTGCGCTTTCTTCGAGGGCTATCGGCAGCTGCTGAAAGCCAGCGCGCCCCCAGGAACTCACCGATTGCGCGATGGGCATAGCTGAAGCGATCGCTTCCGCGTGACGCGAACAGGCGTGAATCGAGCGCATCACCAAGGCAATCCGCTCCATCGAGCCCCCCGAGTTCACGGAGCGGCAGGTCGATCGCTTCTGGATTCACCTTGATAGAGAGCGCTTCCTGACCAGTCAGGATCAAGGCACCAAGCCCGGATCCCGCGGCGTTGAGCACGCGCTCCTCGGGCAAAGATGCCAGCTTGCCGCCCGCCTTTTCCTCACGATGTTCGGGCGCTAGCAATCGCGTTGCCGCAGCGAACAGGTCGCCTTTGGAGTCTGGCAATTTGCCGCCGGCAGCGACGCGCGCGACTAGGTCTAGTGTCTGGGGATTTGCCCAGAGGCCAGCCAGTCCCAGATTCTCGAGATGGCAGATTACGACCTCTGCCTGATCGGCGACGGGACCGGCTCGTAGATATGCAGTCGCATCCGACCGCTCAAAGGGTTCGAGATGCAGTTCGACCGGCGATTCCGCGTAGAAGTCGCGGATCCCCTGCAGCGCGGTTGCGCTACGCCATTCCGCGACGCGGCAAGACAAGATGAACCGCGGAAAGTTCAGCGTCGCCAAACGGCGCAACACCAGGTCGACAGCGTCGCCATCGCGCCCTGCGGAGAGCTCATCGAGCGCGTCGATAACCAGTGTCGGTTTTCGCGACAGTTCTTCCGGCAGCGACGGCAAGTTGACCAGCCTGCGCGCGGTCATCACCGCAAAGCCGTCGACCTCGCGCAACTGGTCAAGGAGAGTCGATTTGCCCATCCCCGCTTCGCCGAGCACGATAAGCGGGCGCGAGTCCGTGCGAAGAAAATCCTGGTCGACCGTTACCCGCTCGCGCGGGCCGGCGTACCAGAGCTTTCGAGTGAGGATGATCTCGGACACAATCCCGTGTTGCCGGAACTCGCGCGGTCTTGCCAGACCTGGATGGGCGCATTCCCGCCCGTCGGCTTATGCCAACACCTGCCCGGCGGCTCCTGGGCCGGTTGCAGAATGACGGCTTATGCGCGTCAATCTCGAGAAGCAGACGTGAGCCTGGAGCTAGCCTTACGCGGCTAGGGGCCCACATCCGGTCATTCCCGGCCACTTTGGGACTCCCCAACGTCCGCCATCCATTCAGGTAGGCGGCGTAGGAAGTGCTGAGCCCCGGCGAGGCGTGTTATGCGTCTACTTAAGGGTCGCGCAGCGGCTTGAAAGCTCGCGTGGAGAGGGCCATACGCCGGTCACAGCCGCCGCTGTAACCTGCAACCGATCCTACTCTGTAACCTGCAAACTGAAACCTTAGGCGGCCCCCATTGTCGATCGCGCAAGCGGTCGCTGGCTGAGGTTTTGTGGGTTATGACGAAGTGGCAGTGGCAGGCTTTGGCGCAGATCGCTCGCGCCTACGTGAACGGTGGACACCCCATCATTGGCGCATTTTTGGTGGTCGCGCTGGCGGTGATTTCGCTCACCCCGATCGCCCTCTGGCTCTTGCGCTAGACCAGCACCCGTCATCGCTCGATCGTGGCTTCGCGCTTTTGCGGCTTTCGCTCCTGTGCAAGACTGCCCCGAGGGAATGGGGGCATCATGGGTATTCTCGATACAGCGAAGGGCTTTCTGGCCGCGCGCAAGTTCAAGCAATCTACGCTGGGGCAGGCGTTGGCGCTGCATACCCAGGAGTATTTCTACAAGGGCATCGCGCTCTCACACTTCTCGCAGGCCAATAAGGACAAGCTGATCGCGGACTTTTATGCCAAGATCGTCGCGATCGGGCAGGCTCCCAATCCCGTGGTGGCGTGCCGTGAGATGCTTGCCGAATACGTCCTCCACTTCGCTGGGCTGGCCACGCTATGCTTGAAGGAGAATGAGAAGGCCGATCAGTTCTACGCCGCCAATCCCTACATCAGCGGCACCATCTGGAACCACATCGAGCGCGCGGTCGAGAACAATGAAGAAATGGCGCAGGCCAAATGGGCCAACCCCGACTTCGATGCCGCCGACCTCGTTGCCTACGCTAACACCCGCTCTGCGCTGATGCTCTACTATGCCAACGGCCTCAACATGGTCCGCATGGAACTCGGCGACCGCGATCCGCAGAAGGATTGGTTTAGGCCCTTTGTTGAAGCCTGTATGGTCGTGGAGGAGGACCGTCAGCGCGAGAAGCTGGGGCTGGAGCCGCTTTGCCCCGGCGTCGTTCGCTCGCTTCCCTACAGCCTATTCCTAAACTTCGTCGTTGATGGCGTCCAGCATCCATTCTTCCACGGGGTCCAGCAGTGGCCCGATCGCTACCTTGCTGGAGAGGGGCCGCTGAATGCCGGTGCCGGCGACGACGACCTGAACCGATACGCACAGGCGGCGAGCTAATGGCCGACCAGCAGATTGTCGCCGCGCCTGCGAAGCCGGTTCCTGTGCCCGTCGTAGCGCAGCCAGCGAAGGCGCAAACGCCACCGGTAGTGCAGCTTGTCGTAGGTCAGCCCGACAAGGCCGATGACGGCATGAGCGGCCTGGAGTTCACGGCTTCGGCGATAGGTTCGCTGGCGTGGCCGGTCGCAGCCGTGATTATAGCAGCGATCTTCCACAAGCAGATTGCGGCGCTGCTCGCTAAAATACGCAAGCTGAATTGGGGTGATGCCTCGGTGGAGTTGTCCGAACAGCTGGACAAAGCCGAAGACAAAGCTCGCGTCTTGGAAGCGGAGGCAACCTTGCCGCCCGCCGTGCCAGATGCCGAGCAGGCTCCTGATGATCGCTTCGATGCGCTACTCGCCATTTCACCTAGCGCCGCCATCCTGGATGCCTGGAGGCCGATTGAGCGCAAGCTGATCTACCTCGGTAAACAGCATTTTGGCACCGCTGACAAATACCTCCAGCCGCAGATGATCGCGCAGAAGCTGGCGCACAATGGGCACATGATGTCGAGCGTGGTCGCGATGGTAGATGATTTGCGGCGCATCAGGAACGATGCGGCTCACTCAAGGGAGGTCAGCGTCACGGACGCGCTGCGCTTCCATCAGCTCGCCCTGCAAGTGATGTCCGCGCTCTCGAACATCTAAGTCAGTGCCAGCTTGAGCATGAGCGCGGTGTCGGGATCGTTCAGCACCACGATCAGCTGCGCCGCATCCTCATCTAGGGTGCCGTTCAGATAGGCCATGACGTAGTGGTGGCCTCGGCCTTCATCATCACGCCATTGTTCGATGCGCTTGAGGGCAAGATGGCCAGCGATCTGCGCCAGACCAAGAAGGACTTGGAAGACCAGATGGCCAAGGTCGGTCCGGGTGATTTAAGGCGTACACCGGACGGCCATTTGAACCAATGGGACGATACGCGCGGACCCGACTCACTGGCCGGAAGGAGTGGGGTGCGCGCGCGATATCGCCGTTGATTAGAGCCGCCTCTCTCCGCGCCGCTTGTGCGCGCGGTACGCTTGCACCCGCCCTCGGAGTTGATCGATCCAACCCTTCCGATGCTCGATTCGGTCGTAGCTGTCACGATCACCGGCAAGCAGCTCGATACGGCTCCTTTGGCTGAGCGCCTCCCATCCGTCGTACATGATGTAGAGAGCGTTTCCATATCGCGCGTTCTCGAACGCAACGAAGTCGTCTCCGAACTTGGCCCCAAAGTAGCGCAAGAAGCCGTCGGTCCCCGTGATGTAGGCCTCGGGTTTGAGACGGTGCATGACGGTGACCCGTTCCTTCATTACCGCTTCCTCCTGCGGTGCCACGGGTCGCTTGTCGCGCAGCATCGCGGCGACAACCTCATCGACCGTGCCGGGCGGGAGCAACTGCCAATCGACTTTCACGCTCAAGGCATAATCAGCAAGCGACGTGGCGCTCTCGAACACGTCGGCGGCGCCCACATTCTCCTGAAGCAAGTTCAAATTATACAGCAGCTCCTGCTCGAACTTGGGCGTGCGCCGGCTAAGCACCTGGTCGATGGCGAACTTGAGCAGGAATCCTTGGCCACGTCGCTCCACCAAGGCAATGGATAGGTCGACTTGCTTGGGCGGATAGATCTCCCGGATGTAGACCTCTCGATCGTGAGAGACGTAGTGATAGCTCCCCGATCCCCACGATGGGGCCCAGAAGCCATAGGACTTTGTAACCTTGGGGAGATCCTTGCGGACCTTCTCCATTCCGTAGAGGTTGGCGTTCGAGTAGCGACCCGCGGCGGCCTTAGGGGGCTGCGGCTCAGGAAGCCTAATATCGTCCCCCTGCAAGGAAAGGCCGAGATGGGCGTAGCGGTCGATGTCGGCGGGCAGGACGAGCTTGACCGTGGCCGCAACAACATCATCCTGATCGAACGTGCTCAACCGCTGAAGCACGCCCTGCGGGACCTTGAGAAGATTCTTCGGCATGAACTTAGGCCCGCGTCGCTAGGAACGTCCCTGTAGCCGATAGCACATCGGCGATAAGACTCGCCAACTCGGCTTGGTGGCCTGGCACCAACGCCGCATCCAAAGGCGAGCCATTCAGCTTCCACTCGACGGCCGGCGCATCGTTGCGGCCGATGCCGACGTACATTCGGCGGCCTGGCGCGGCACGATGCGTGAGGACGTTCCGCATGTCGCGCCAGCGCTGATAGGCAGGATCGCTGAACAGATTGGCGAATGCGCTAAGGATCGGGTCGCTGGCAAATGCTCGCTTGAAAGTTTCATTGGCGTACGACGGGGAAACGCGCTGCTGCTCCTTCTGGGTTTCAAGCCGGAAGGCGCCAGGATCTATGAACGACCCTATGGCGAAGAGACCGTAGAAGAGGGCTTCGAAGGCAGCGAAGCCGTTGCTGAAGAAGTTGAAGAGCGCTTCTTCCTGCTGAAAGCGCTGCTGCGGCGCCGGCTGTGATCCGGAGTCTCTCAGCGACTTTTGAAACTTGGCGCCAGCCTCGACAGCCCCATGAAACCTGTATGCAAGCGCGTTCCACGCCCCGGAATATTGCTGGTACAATGCGGCTGTCGACCAGCGCGCGACCACCGCCGCATGAACCGTCTCATAGGGACCAAGCGGGAAATCAACATGGGGGGCAAGTCCGTTGAGTGTGAGGTTCGCCATCGCCTATCGTAACGCGGCGCTTCCGTTAGATGAAGCCGACGTAGCGAACGGGCTCGTGGCAGGAGCGACGAACATCAGGACGGGTCATCCGCACCCCGCCGCCCTGGCGGCGTGGAGATGCAGAATCGCATGGGAGCCTCGTAGGCGGCTGGGCCGCCTGTCCGAAAATTGCCGATCAGCGCCAGCTTTACGAGCGGCGGCTTCAGGATCGACTGGAGCGAGTTCGAATGGCCGAAATTAGCGCATAGCTGTCTCTACTATCGAGATGGCACCTTTCCCCGCTCCCGCGCGACAATCTCGCTCCATCTGTCCGGGTCGGCCTTCGCCATCATGCTTTGTCCGGCGCCCCACATGTCAGTCCCCAGCATGCGGGCTGCAATCCGCTCGGGCACGGCCCAACTCACCGGCAATGATCGCGCAACGGCACCCGGCAGAATGGCGAACGCCACCATGCCGGCAACCGCAAACGCGACGCGGTTCCTGAGCAACTCGCGATTCTGCTCGTCGACGGAGCGAGACCGCGCAATCATAGCGTCGATGCGGCCAGTGGCTGCCTCCATGCTGGCGGCGGCATTCTTCACCAGACGCTGATCGTCCGCGCGACTGTTCTCGGCCGCCGCGATGATCTGGCTGGCCAAGTTTGAAGGGGTTAGCTTCAACGCCGGCCTCTCGGATACGCGCTCTGCCCAGACGCAAACATCTTCCAGCCGCTTGCTGATCGCCTCCAGGCTTGGCGCATAATCGAGCTGCGATGTCCGCTCGTCGGTGAGGCGTTCCACGGCCCGGCGAAGCAGGCTGATCTCGCCACGGAGTTCGCCGAACGCGTGGGCGGCGAGGTTCGTGTCGACGTGGGGGGCGCTGTCCTGTGTCATGTTGCAGGTTCTATCTCCCCAGGCCGCGACCACGCGAGAGGCCGAGCCAGTCCTGGATGCTGTGGGATATCGAAGCCCCTTCGCGTGCCTGGATTCCAAGCTCGGGAAGCCGCTTCCGGATCAGCGACTCGGCCTGAGCGTCACGCTCCATGCTCTTGCCAAGCGCGGTCATCTGCTGCCCGATTGTCCGAACGCCTGTCAGGTTACCGGCTTGACGAAGCGAGCGATGGGCCTTTGCGAGCCTCTGCCAATCTTCCACGAACCGATCCGCACGACGCTGGGGGCTGACGCGCAGCTCAGCCTCCAAGGTCATCGCGCGGATAGCGCCGCTGGTGCGGCCCTGCCCTACCTCTTCGATCAGGCCCATGTCCCGCACGAATGCGGCGCGAAGATCGCGCGCGGCGTCCGGCCGCACGGCATCGAGCGCGTCGCGCGCCTTGTCATAGGCGATCCGCTGGTGGGGCAACTCGCTATAGCCATCCTTGCGCATTCGCATGATGTCGGCGGTCGCGCGCGCGAACCGCTGCACGGCATTGTTCAAACCCGTCGGCTCGACGCTGCGCGTCGGCGACTGCCGGCTGAGTGCCAGCCCTTCGAACATGCCCCGTGCAGGCGGTGGCGTGACCAGCCCGAGATCGAGCCCGGCGAACGGGTCGCGAGCCGGGCTCGGCCTCACCTTTGCTAGGAGCGGCTGCGGCAGCCGGATCTGACGCCTCTCGGCGAAATCCTGCGTGTAATCGGACGCCATGTCCTTGCTGCGCTCGCGCGATAGCGTGCGGACCAGCTTCGACGGATCAGCGAAGTCGTCACGGCCGTATTGGAGGTCAACGTAGTCGCGATGTCGCGACAGCGCGACATACGCGGCATGCCGGTCGAGCCCCGGCGTAGCTAGCACGTGCACCCGGTCGACCGTCACGCCCTGCGCTTTGTGGATCGTGGCGGCGTAGCCATGATCAAGCTGGGCATAGTCCTTGAGGTCGAACGCTATGGCACGCCCATCATCGAGCATCACTGCCATGCGAGCACTGGTGACGCTCTGGACGATACCGAGCGATCCGTTCTTCACGCCCAAGCTGCGCTCGTTCTTGAGGAACATGATCCGGTCGCCGGACGCAAAGGTGCGTGAGCCTCGTTCGGCATGCACCACGACGTCCTCCCCCAGTTGCCCAGCGATACGCAGGCGCTGGCGTGCGGCCTCGTTGAGTGCGTGCACCTCGTCGTTGGTGTGGGTCAGGATCATCCGCGACGCGGCCGGCGTCGCGGCACGATCGCGATCCCAGCGGTCGATCAGATCGGTGCGCGACTGCTCGCGGGTTTCGGCCCTGTGGACGTGTCCGCGCTCCTCATAGGCGGACAGCGCCTCGCCGGTCCGCCCGGTGGCAAGTTGGCGCGTCGCATCACGCTGCCAGTCCTCGCGCTGGCGGCGGATGTCGGTGATCTCAACGCTGCCATGCTGCTCTGCCACCGAGCGGAACGCGGCGCCCGCTTCGATCGCCTGAAGTTGCTCGGGGTCGCCGACCAGCACGACCTTGGCGCCGCGCTTCTCTGCCTCCGCGATCACGCGCTCCATCTGCCGCGAGCCGATCATGCCGGCTTCGTCGATCACCAGCACGTGATCGCGGGTCAGCAACTCGCGATCCTGCGCCCATTGATGCTCCATGCTGGCGATCGTGCGCGAAGCGATGCCCGAGCCGCTCTCCAAATTCTCGGTGGCGATGCCGGACAGCGCGAGCCCCTGCACCTGATAGCCGGCGCCCTCCCATGCCTCGCGTGCAACGCCGAGCATCGCCGATTTGCCGGTTCCCGCGTAGCCGACCACAACACCGAGATCCTTGGCATCGGTGACATGCTCGAACGCCGAGCGCTGCTCGGCGGAGAGCGCCAGCCCGCGCCGCTCGGCATTGGCGATGGCGCGGTCGCGATCCCGCTCGGCTACGCGGTGGT
>Ga0265780_10005031_pt1 | contig 16881 bp, 15 predicted proteins | sample P1T30metagenome_FD_192432 | JGI IMG/M metagenome (GOLD analysis project Ga0265780, IMG submission 192432) | Plant litter microbial communities from East Loma Ridge, Irvine, California - P1 T30 | ecosystem: Environmental > Terrestrial > Plant litter > Unclassified | place: USA: California... | reverse complement strand
GGACGATTACCGCAGCTTCTTCGCGCACCACTGCGCCGAGCATATCGTCGGGCTCCTCAACAGCGAGCAGGTCGGCTTCTCCGATGGCTCCTCCTTCAAGCGCCTCGTGCCCGCCGATATCGCGATCCTCGTGCGCGACCGGCGCGAGGCGGCAGCCATCCGCGCGGCGCTGGCGCAGCGCAAGGTGCCCAGCGTGTACCTGTCCGACCAGGATTCCGTGGTCGACAGCGAGGAAGCGCTGGACGTGCTGCGCTGGCTGCACGCGGTGGCCAATCCGCTCGACGGCGCGCTGGCGCGGGCGGCGTTCGCGACGCGCACGGCTGGCCTGCCGCTGGCCGAACTGGCGCGGCTCTCGTCCGACGAAACCGTGTGGGAAACCATCGTCGAGCAGCTCAAGGCGCTGCACGTGAGCTGGCAGCGCCAGGGCGTGCTGGCCATGCTGCGCCGCCTGATCCATGAACTGAAGCTGCCGGCGCGCCTGTTGAGCGAACCGGGCGGCGAGCGCCGGTTGACGAACCTGCTGCACCTGGCCGAACTGCTGCAATCGGCCAGCCGCGAGCTCGATGGCGAGCAGGCGCTGATCCGCTGGTTCGCCGAGCAGGTGGCCGGCATCGGGGAGGGCGGGGACGAGCGCGTGCTGCGCCTGGAAAGCGACGCCGAGCTGGTCAAAGTCGTCACCGTGCACAAGTCGAAGGGACTGGAATACCCGCTGGTGTATCTGCCGTTTGCCGTCACCGCGCGCAAGACCGACAAGCGCGGGCGTGCGTTTTTCGACTACATCGACGACGACGGCGCGCGCCGGATCGACCTGGCGCTCACCGATGCGGCACGCGACGCCGTCGACCAGGCCCGCATCGAGGAAGACCTGCGCCTGCTGTACGTGGCGCTGACACGCGCGGCGCACTTCCTGTGGCTGGGCGTGGCCGCCATCGCCAGCACCAAAAAAGGCGAGAACCGCCTGCACCATTCGGCACTTGGCTACCTGCTGACCGGCGGAGCGCCGGTGGCGGCGAGCGACATGCGCACGCATTGGGAGCGCCTGCGCGGCGAGCTCGATGCCATCGAGCTGCACGACTTGCCGGCGCCGGACGGCTGCACGATGCTCAACCGCGTCGAAGCGCGCGCCGACCTGGCCGATGCGGCGCGTTTCGACGGCCATTTCGAGCGCGACTGGTCGGTCGGCTCCTTCACGTCGATCGCGCGCCACGCCAGCGCGCCGCCGATGCGCGCGCAGGAGGAAACGCTGCGCGAAGAAGACCCGCAGCAGTCATCCGGCAAAACCGAGGACGCACCGTGGCACCGCTTCCCCCGCGGTTCGGTGCCGGGCAACTTCCTGCACGACCAGCTCTAATGGCTGGCCGGCGAGGGTTTCAAGTGCATCCTCGACCCGGCCACGGAAATCAGGCTGGCCCAGCGCATCGTGCGTGCCGGCTGGGGCCATCGCCTCGACGATGCGCTCGACTGGCTGCGCATGGTCGCGACCACGCCGCTGCCGCCCTTGGGCGCGGCGCTCGTCGACATCGACAGCCTGCTGCCGGAGATGGAATTCTGGTTTCCCACCGAGCGCCTCGATGTGGGCGCCCTCGACCTCCTGTGCCGTGCGCGCTTGCTCGACGGCGTGACGCGCCCCGTGCTGCCGCCGCGCGCGCTGCACGGCATGCTCAAGGGCTTTGCCGACCTGGTGTTCGAACATGAAGGGAAGTTCTGGGTGCTGGATTACAAATCGAATGCGCTGGGTGCCGGCGACGCCGCCTACACGCGCAGCGCCATGGCGGCCGGCATGGCCGCGCACCGCTACGACATCCAGGGCGCCATCTACATGCTGGCGCTGCACCGCCTGCTGCGCAGCCGCCTGGGGGATGCGTACGACCCGCTCGAGCAGCTGGGCGGCGCGGTATTCTTCTTCCTGCGCGGCGTGGCCAACCAGTCCACGGGCGGCTGCTATTTTCTGGCGCCCGACCTGGAACTGCTCGACGGCCTGGACGATTTGCTGAACGCGGAGACGCCATGACCGAACAGGATTTGTGGGATGAAGCCGCGCGCCTGACCGAGGACGGCCAGCTGCGCCGCCTGTCGGCCGTGTTCGCGCGTTTCATCGCCACGCTGGGTGCGGCGCCATTGCCCATGCTGCTCTCGTGCGTGGTGCTGTCGGAGCTGGAGGGGCGCGGCCACAGTTGCCTGCTGCTGCCCGACCTGGCCGGCGACCCCGCCGCGCTGCTCGGCTGGAAGGAGGGCCAGTGGCTGGATTTGGCGCACGCGTGCGCGCCGCTGCCGAAAACCGTCAAGGCCTGGCGCACCTTGCTGGCGTCGTGCGAGCAGGTGTGGCAAGTGGGCGACCTGGATTTCGACCAGCCGCTGGTGCTCGACGGCGAGCGCCTGTACCTGCGCCGCTACTGGCGCGACGAGACGCTGGTGGCGCAGGCGATCCGCGCGCGTGCGCAGGGCCTGCACGCGCTCGACGTGGACGCCGTCCACGGCTGGCTCGACAAGCTGTTCGGCGCAAACCGGGCCGCGGCGCCGGATTGGCAAAGGGTCGCCTGTGCGATTGCCGTGCGCGGTGCGGTGGCGATCATCACGGGCGGTCCCGGCACCGGCAAGACGTACACGGTGGCGCGCTTGCTGGCGCTGCTGTTCGCGACCGCCCCGCAGGCCTCGACCTTGCGCATCGCGCTGGCCGCGCCCACCGGCAAGGCCGCGGCGCGCCTGAAACAGTCGATCGACAAGGCACTGGGCGAACTGGCCGACCGCGTTGCCGGCGACTTGCCGCTGCGCGAGCTGACCGGGCGCATCGGCGCTGCGCGCACCTTGCACAGCCTTCTGGGGGCGCGTCCCGATACACGCAGCTTTGCGCACCACAAGGGCAATCCGCTCGACGTCGATGTGCTGATCGTCGATGAGGCGTCGATGGTGCACCTGGAGATGATGGCGGCGTTACTGGACGCGCTGCCACCGGCTGCCACCTTGATCCTCCTTGGCGACAAGGACCAGCTGGCATCGGTGGAAGCCGGCGCCGTGCTGGGCGACTTGTGCCACGACGCGGAGGCGGGCGGCTACAGCGCGGCCACGCTGGCGTACGCGGCGCAGGCCGCCGGCGAGACCATTCCGCCGTCGTTCGCCGGCGCCGGTGGCGCGCTGGCGCAGCAGACGGTGATGCTGCGCGAAAGCCGGCGCTTCGGCGGGCCGATCGGCAAGCTGGCGCTGGCCGTGAATGCCGGCGACGTCGAGGCGACGCACGCGTTGCTGCGCGATGGCGGCGCGGAAGTGCGCTGGATCGAACACGCGCAGCAGCAGCAACTGGTGCAGCTGGCGGTGGCGGGGTACCAGCCTTACCTGGCGCTGCTGGCAGGGGGGGCGGGCGCCGTGTCGGGTCCCACATCGGGCTCAACCCATGACGACTGGGTGCGCGCGGTGCTGCGCAGTTTTGAATCCTTTCGTGTGCTGTGCGCGGTGCGCGAGGGCGAGTGGGGTGTCGATGGGCTCAACGGCGCTATCGGACAGCGCCTGGTCGCGGCGCGCCTGCTGCGCCGCGACGGCGAGTGGTACGTGGGGCGACCGGTCATGGTGACGCGGAACGACTACGGCACCGGCGTCTTCAATGGCGATATCGGCCTGACCCTGGCCGATCCGGCGCGCGCGGGTTCCCTGCGGGTCTATTTCCTCGAAGGCGACAAGGTGCGCAGCGTGCTGGCCACGCGCCTGCGCAACGTGGAGACGGCGTACGCGATGACGGTGCACAAATCGCAGGGTTCGGAGTTCGCGCATACGGTGCTCGCCTTGCCGAAGGAGGGCGGGGCGATGCTGGCCCGGGAGCTGGTGTACACGGGGATCACGCGGGCGAGCGCGCAGTTCACGCTGGTCTCGCCAGGCGGGGATGTGCTGGCGGAAGCGATCGCGAAACGCACGCACAGGGCGAGTGGATTGCGGGAGATGCTGGGGAGTTGAGTGGTATTGGCAGTGCGCCAAGCCTGGGCCCCCGCGTGCGCAGGAACCCAGGCAGGAGATCGACGTCAGGAATCAGCGCTGGCGACGATGATGCTTCTTGACCACCTTGGCATGCTTGCGCGTCGACACGCGCGCCGCCGACGTCACCTTCACGCTGCTTGAAGCGCGAATCGCGGGCGTGCGCAGGCTGACGCGCTGCAGGCGTGCGGCACGCACCACCGGCGCGGCCTCCGCCTCGGCCGTCCCTGCCGACATGAAGCGGCGGATGTTCAGCGCATCCATCACGCGCACCGACGAGGCGCGGGCGTTCAGCAGCACCAGGGTCGCGTTCTTGCCGGCCGATTTGATGCGCATGATCAGGCAGCGGCCCGCTTCTTCGGTGTAGCCGGTTTTCGACATGCCGATGTCCCAGCCCTTGGCACCCACCAGGCGGTTGGTGTTGTGGTATTCCACGCCGCGGCCATTGATGTTGATGATGTCTTTTGAATCAGTCGTGATGCGCGTGATTTCCGGATAGTGCGAAGCGGCAGTTGCCATCTTGACCAGGTCGGATGCGGTCGAGCGGTTGTTCGGCGACAGGCCGGTCGGCTCTTCGATCGCGGTCTGTGTCATTTGCAGCGTGGCGATCTTGTTCTTGACGGCGAACTTGAACGCGGCCAGGCCGCCTGGATAGGTACGCGCCAGCGACGCGGCGGCACGGTTATCCGACGACATCAGCGCCAGTTGCAGCACGTCGCGGCGCGGGATCGACGCGCCCACGGGCACGCGCGAGGTGCTGTGCTTGAGCATGTCGACATCCTTGTTGTCGATTTCGATTTTCTCGTCCATGTCCTGCTTGGCGTCGAGGATGACCATGGCGGTCATCAGCTTCGTCAGTGAGGCAATCGGAACGACAGCATTGGCATTTTTTTCGATCAGGATCTTGCCGGTGCCATCTTCGACCACGAGCACGGATTGCGAGCCGAATGGAACGGCGTACACAGCGGCGGTCGAGAGCGATAGCAGGACGGCGGCGAACAGTTTTTTCATGTTTGGCGAATGTGGAAGTGCGGTGGGACGTGCGGTTGAGGTTCGGGCGCCACATTGGCGGCGGAGCATCAAACTGGCTTGTAGGCAACTACAAGAGAGGGACGATACCAGCAAGCTCGAGTGATGTCTATGGCGCACAAGATAAAAGCGCGGCGATCGATGGAATAACCCAATAAAAAAAGCCCTGCATCGCTGCAGGGCCTGTTTTAAGCTGCCAACTTACCAATGGCAAAGTATTTACTGAGGCTTGCTCTCGCTATGGCAATATGCGGGAAGCATTACTGTGGCTGGTAAATCTTGTCGAACTCACCACCATCGTCAAAGTGTTTCTTTTGCGCGACGCGCCACCCGCCGAAAAGTTCGTCCACGGTGAACAGCGTGATCGGCTTGTAGTTGGCGGCAAACCGTTTCGTCACCGCCGCCGACCGCACGCGCATGAAATGTTTTGCACCAATGGCCTGGCCCGCGTCCGAATACAGGAAGTTCAGGTAGGCGGTGGCGGCCTTGCGGTTGCCACGGCGGTCGACCACCTTGTCGACCACGGCCACCGGCGATTCAGCCAGGATCGAGGTGGGCGGATACACCACTTCAAAATTGTCGCCGAACTCCGCGCGCACGAGGTTGACCTCGTTTTCAAACGTCACCAGCGCGTCGCCGATCTGGCGCTGGGTAAACGTCGTGGTGGCGGCACGGCCACCCCCGTCCAGCACCGGCACGTTCTTGAACATGCGGGTGACCAGGTCGCGCGCCTGCGCTTCGGTGCCGCCGTTCTTCAGCACCGAGCCCCAGGCCGCGAGATAGGTATAGCGGCCGTTGCCGGCGGTTTTAGGATTCGGGATCACGACTTTCACGCCCGGCTTGGCCAGGTCGTCCCAGTTGCGGATGGCTTTCGGATTACCCTTGCGTACCAGGAACACCATGGTGGAGTAGTAGGGCGCCGCATTGTTGGGGAATTTCCTGGCCCAGTCTTTCGCGACCAGCCCGCGGTCGGCCAGCATGTCGATGTCGTTGGCCTGGTTCATTGTCACGACCGACGCTTCGAGGCCGTCGGCCACGGCGCGCGCCTGCTTGCTCGAGCCGCCGTGGGATTGTTTGATCGTGACGGTCTCGCCGGTCGCCTTCTTGTAGTCGGCGATGAATGCCGGGTTGACGTCTTTATACAGCTCGCGCGCGACGTCGTACGACACGTTCAGCAGTTCGGTGTCGGCGGCGTGGGCAGCGGGCAGTGCCATGCCAAGGCCGAGCGCCACGGTGATGGAAAGGAGCGCACGGCGCAAGGGGCGGGTGGTAACGGTCGTCATGTTGTTCTCGCTCGACGGTGAAATAAGCAAGCATACTCTCGAACTATGTGTCATTACAGAACGATTGTTTCGTCATATGCTTAGAGAAACCTGGCCTGGGAGTTGCGTTGCCGCCACCGAACACCGCGTGCCGCAGCGCAGCTGGGCAGTTTTGTGTATAGTCGTCCCCGGCGCGCCCGGGCTGCTTCTTTTTACCCGGATTTACCCGCCTTTACGATCGTCAATGCGAATCTGAATCCATTCGCGGCGGCGCTGCCAACGGTTTTTTGATTCAACTGATTCAGGATGTGGATGTCCATGGGTGTCGATCTTCGTGTTGCCGTCGCTGGCGACGAACAAGCAGTCTGCGACTTGTTGCGCCGCTCGATTGCCGAGGGCTGTGCGGCGGACCACCGCGCCCACCCCGGCGTGCTGGACAACTGGCTATCGAACAAGACCCCGGCCAATGTCCGCAACTGGATCGGCACGGCCAGCAACTACATGGTGGTTGCCACGCGCGGCGACGCCTTGCTGGGCGTGGCCCTGCTGAACCAGGCCGGCAAGCTTGCGTTGTGCTACGTCGATCCCGCGGTGCTGCGCCAGGGCATTGGCCGCGCCATGCTGGCCGCGGTCGAAGCCCAGGCGCGCACCTGGAACATCAGCAAGCTGCACCTGCACAGCCCGGCCAGCGCCGCCGGTTTTTTTGCCCGCCTCGGTTACGCCGACGGCGGCAAGGAAAAGGCTTGTTACGGCCTCGAGTGCGACCTGTACTGGAAACCCCTGAATGCCGACACCGGCGCCTGTCCGGCCGACGCGACGCAGCGGGCGCGTTTCTGCAAGTGCAGCGGCGCATGAAAATCTGCGCCTGCACCGCGTCCTGAAAGCGAACGCGGCTGTTTCGTGCTCTGCTTTGCGCTATAGTAGGCGCCTTCCAGAACACACCTTGAGCGTCGATGTCTTCCCGTAGAGATTTCCTCCAAAAAAGCGCCGGCTTGTCCGCCCTCGGACTGATCGGCATGGGGCCCGCCCAGGCCGGCCAGCCGCAACGTCGTGAATCGGGCCAGCTGGCCTCCGACGTCGAGACCGCGATGGCGCCGCCTCCGGATCTGTTCGACGCCCAGGCGCTCGACCTCGATTTCTGGGTCAAGCCGCGCACGCTGTCGCTGATCCGCCCGCAAAGCGGCGAGCGCACCAAGGTGTTGTACTGGAAGGATGGCGAAGTCATCGACTCTGCTTACCAGGAACTGTGCCACCTGCTGCGCGACGTGAATGGCAAGGCCAGCGCCGCCATCGACCCGAAACTGTTTGAAACCCTGTGGGGCACCCAGGCGTTCGTGGCGCGCTACGGCATGGACCGGCCGCTGGAAATCCTGTCCGGCTACCGTACCCCGGCATCGAACGAGCGCCTGCGCGAGGCAGGCGTCCCGGCTGCGCGCCAGTCGCTGCACATGTCCGGCAAGGCCGCCGACATCCGCATTGCCGCGCTGAATGAAGAGGTGCTTGGCGGGCTGATCCGCAGTTTCCGCACCGGCGGCGTGGGTTTCTATTACCGCTCGGGCCCGAAAGGCGGCTGGATCCATACTGATACCGGACTGAACCGCACCTGGAAAGGATGATTTTTTCATCCTTGCGCAAGTTTGACTAAACTTGCCACGCAATCGCTTGTCTGACGAAGGACACCGGGCGCGCTTCGGCCCGTTTTTTCTTCAAGGAGACGGTAATGGCAACCATGAATGCACCCACCATCGACCGGCGCCAGCTGCCGGAACGGCGTAGCGAAGTGCGCGAACGCAGCGGCAGCGGCATCGCGGCGCTCGACTACATCGCCCTGGCACTGATGATCATCGGCGGCCTCAACTGGGCGATGGTCGGCCTGTTCCAGGTCGACGTCGTGGCCACCCTGTTCGCACCCTCATCGCCGCTGACACGGCTGATCTACGTACTGGTCGGCGTCGCTGCGCTGTGGGGTATTTACCTGTTCGGCAAGCTGGCCAGCCACAAGGGCAAGACCTGAAGCCGGCAGACGCACGGGGCGCGCAGGCTTGGTGAGGTTCGGCAAAATGCCGTAGCATACGGCCTTGCCCCTTACTTTGATTTTCGATGACCGAACCAGCCGCACCGCCCCGTTTTCGTCCCCGTCCGTGGACGCCACTTGAAACGCCGCAAGACGTCGAACTCTGGATCGACGAGCACGACCGCTGCCTGCAGGAGCTGATCGCACCCGAGGAAACCGGCGTGGGCGTCTGCTTCACGCTGGGCGTGGGTGGCAACATCTACATGCAGACCAGCGCCGATGCCGTGCTGCTCGATGTGGACGACGATGCCGCCTGGGTCACGCCCCTGATCACCGCTGCCACCGGCGTCGAGGCGCCGCGCGGCAGTTACTGGGTGCTGCCCGACGACAAGCTGATCCAGCTGATCGTCGGCTTGTCGAGCCTGGTTGATAGCACGACGCTGGTCAGCGGCCACCGCTTCGGTTCGCGCGGCGCCGCGCGCAACTGGCAGCAGTCATAAAAAAGGGGAGCCTGCGCTCCCCCTGTGCTTCCCTTCGTGCGCCGCCGACTACATGTTCGGATAGTTCGGACCGCCGCCGCCTTCCGGCGTGACCCAGACGATGTTCTGGGTGGGATCCTTGATATCGCAGGTCTTGCAGTGCACGCAGTTCTGCGCGTTGATCTGCAGGCGGTCGCCGCCGGCATCGGTCTTGACGAATTCATACACGCCTGCCGGGCAGTAGCGCTGTTCCGGTCCGGCAAACTTGGCCAGGTTGACCTCGACCGGGATCGCCGGATTTTTCAGGGTCAGGTGGACCGGCTGGTCTTCCGCATGGTTGGTGTTCGAGATGAACACCGACGACAGGCGGTCGAAGGTCAGCTTGCCGTCCGGCTTCGGATAGACGATCGGCTTGAAATCGGCCGCCGGCTTCAGGCATTCATGGTCGGCGTGCTGGTGGTGCAGGGTCCACGGCGCCTTGCCCTTGAAGACGATCTGGTCGATGCCGGTCATGATCGAACCCAGCACCAGGCCCTTGCTCATCCATGGCTTGAAGTTGCGCGCGATGTGCAGTTCTTCGTGCAGCCATGATTTTTCGAATGCTGCCGGATAGCTGTCCAGCTCATCGTGCTGGCGGTTTTCACCCAGCGCGGCAAACGCGGCTTCCGCGACCAGCATGCCGGTCTTGATGGCGCCGTGGCTGCCCTTGATGCGGCTGGTGTTCAGGAAGCCGGCATCGCAGCCGATCAGTGCACCGCCCGGAAAGACGACTTTTGGCAACGATTGCAAACCGCCCGCCGTGATCGCGCGCGCGCCGTACGACAGGCGCTTGCCGCCTTCGAAAAAGCCGCGGATCGCCGGATGGGTTTTATAGCGCTGGAATTCTTCGTACGGCGACAGGTAGGGGTTCTGGTAGGCCAGGCCCACTACGAAACCGACCGCCACCTGGTTGTTTTCCAGGTGGTACAGGAACGAGCCGCCGTAGGTGCTGTTGTCGAGCGGCCAGCCCGCGCTGTGGATTACCAGGCCCGGCTGATGCTTCGCAGGATCGATTTCCCACAGTTCCTTGATGCCGAGGCCGTAGGTTTGCGGATCCTTGCCTTTGTTCAGGTCAAACTTCGTCATCAGCTGCTTGCCCAGGTGGCCGCGCGAACCTTCGGCGAACAGCGTGTACTTGGCGTGCAGTTCCATGCCGAGCTGGAAGGCGTCGGTCGGCTGGCCGTGGCGGTTCACGCCCATGTTGCCGGTCGCGACGCCTTTCACCGAACCGTCGTCGTTGTACAGGATCTCAGCGGCGGGAAAGCCCGGGAAAATCTCGACGCCGGCCGCTTCGGCCTGCTGGCCCAGCCAGCGCACGACATTGGCCAGCGACACAATGTAATTGCCGTGGTTGGTCAGCGCTTTCGGCACCATGAAACCCGGCGTGGCGTAGGACTTGGTTTCGGTCAGGAACAGCACGCGGTCTTCGGTGACGGGCGTGTTCAGCGGCGCACCCAGTTCTTTCCAGTTCGGGATCAGTTCGTTCAGCGCGATCGGGTCCATCACGGCGCCGGACAGGATGTGCGCGCCGAGTTCGCCGCCTTTTTCCAGGACACAGACGGACACTTCCTTGCCTTGCTCCGTTGCCAGCTGCTTCAGGCGGATGGCCGCGGCGAGGCCGGCAGGGCCGCCGCCGACGACCACCACGTCGTACTCCATGGCTTCGCGTGGTCCGTATTGTTCGAGGATATTATTGTCGTCAGTCATGGTCTCATCATGGGAAAAAAAATTTAAGCACGAGTGTGCGGCTTTTCGCTGCCGTTTGCAACTTTGGCCTCATTTTACGGGCAATATTAGATGCAGCGATCTAAACATGGCGAATTGTGTAATGATTGTGTTTTGCAAAGCCATCAGCGCAGGTGAGGAGAGAACGTGGGCATTGAAGTCAATTTCGAAGGAAAAATCGCCATGGTGACGGGTGCATCGAGCGGCCTCGGCGCGCGCTTCGCCAAAGCCCTGGCCGGTGCCGGTGCGCAAGTCGTGCTCGCGTCGCGGCGCACCGACCGCCTGAAGGAACTGCGCGCGGAAATCGAAGCCGACGGCGGCGCCGCGCATGTGGTGGCCCTCGACGTGACCGACATGGCCAGCATCAAATCGGCGATCGCCCACGCCGAAACCGAAGCCGGCCCCCTCGATATCCTCGTCAACAACTCGGGCGTCTCGACCACGCAGCGCCTGATCGACGTGACCGAGGAAGATTACAGCTACGTGATGGACACCAATCTGCGCGGCTCGTTTTTTGTCGCGCAGCAGGTTGCCAAGCGCATGATTGCGCGCGCCAAGGGCGACCCGAAAAAACAGCACCGCATCATCAATATCGCGTCGGTGGCCGGCCTGCGCGTGCTGCCGCAAATCGGCGTCTACTGCATGAGCAAGGCCGGCGTGGTGCAGATGACCAAGGCGATGGCGGTGGAATGGGGACGGTACGGGATTAACGTCAATGCAATCTGCCCGGGCTATATCTCGACCGAGATCAACGAGGAATATTTTGGCACGGAGCAGGGCAAGAAGCTGATCGACCTGCTGCCGCGCAAGCGGCCGGGGAAGCCCGAGGACCTGGACGGTTTGCTGCTGTTGCTGGCCGCGGAGGAATCGCACTTCATCAATGGCGCGATCATCACGGCGGATGACGGGATGACGGCGCAGTAACGCGTGGGCACGGACGGCACGGACGGCACGGTTCCCGTGCCGCCAGCGCGGCCTTCTACCGCGCTACGCCCACCAGCTTGTGCACCAGCTCCGACGACGTCGACGCTGAAAATTTCCGCATCAGCTTGGCGCGATGCATCTCCACGGTCCGCGGACTCAGGTCCGTCTCGCGCGCAATGATCTTGCTGGTCTTGCCTTCCACCAGCAGTGCGGCAATCTCCCGTTCGCGCGGCGTCAGTTCGGCCGTCACCGGGCGCTTCTCGCTGACATCCTCGAACGTCCACACGCCCGGTCCCAGCGGCTTGGACGAATCGAGCGCGCGGCCGCTGACGTGGCACCAGAACAGCTCACCATCACCGCGGCGCATGATGCGCTCGTCCGAATAGCGCCCGCGCGTGTTCATGATGGGAATGATGCGGTCGCCCGTGCGCAGGAACTCCGTCATCGTCGGATACAGTACCAGGAACGATTTGCCATCCAGCTCGCCGTGTCCGTAACCGAACATGTCCGTCAGCGCGTCGTTGCATGACTGAATCACGCGATCGACCGACACGCACATGCCGACCGGCGCGTACTGAAAAATCATCTCATAATCGATGGCGTCGCTGCCATTCGCGTGAGGCACGTCACAGTTCCTGGGGGTCATATTTTCGGCGGTATTTCTACCGTATTGTGCTTTCAGGCGCCGTATTTTATGCTGCCATTCTACTCTGCGATACAGCTTAACTATAAAAGGGACGGGTATGAATAAAGTTTATCCTGACGCGGCCAGCGCACTGGCCGGCGTGGTGCAGAACGGCCACATGATTGCCGTCGGCGGCTTCGGCCTGTGCGGCATTCCGGAGGCGCTGATCGCCGCCTTGCGCGACTCCGGCGTGACCGGCCTGACGGCCATTTCGAATAACGCCGGCGTGGACGGCTTCGGCCTCGGCCAACTGCTGGAAACCCGGCAAATCAAAAAGATGATCGCCTCCTACGTGGGCGAAAACAAGGAATTCGCGCGCCAGTACCTGGCTGGCGAACTCGCACTCGAATTCACGCCGCAAGGCACGCTGGCGGAAAAGCTGCGCTGCGGCGGCGCCGGCATTCCTGCGTTCTTCACCAAGACCGGCGTCGGTACCATCGTGGCAGAAGGCAAGGAAGTGCGCGAATTCGATGGCGAGCAATATGTGATGGAGCGGGCGCTGGTGCCTGATGTGGCACTGGTCAAGGCGTACATGGCCGACCGCGCCGGCAACCTGGTGTACCGCAAAACATCCCGCAATTTCAATCCCAACGTGGCGACGGCCGGCAAGATCACCATCGTCGAAGTCGAAAAGCTGGTGGAAATTGGCGAGATCGATCCCGACCAGGTGCATACGCCGAGCATTTTCGTGCACCGCATCGTGCACAATCCGCATCCGGAAAAGCGCATCGAGCAGCGCACCATCCGGACCAACTGAGCGCACAATAAAACCAATATTCGGAGAACGATATGGCATGGACTCGTGACGAAATGGCCGCACGCGCGGCAAAAGAATTGCAGGATGGCTTTTATGTGAACCTCGGCATCGGCCTGCCGACGCTGGTAGCCAACTACGTACCCAAAGACATCGAAGTGCAGCTGCAATCGGAAAACGGCTTGCTCGGCATCGGGCCGTTTCCGCTCGACAGCGAAGTCGATGCCGACCTGATCAACGCCGGCAAGCAGACCGTGACAGCATTGCCAGGCGCGGCCTATTTCAGCTCGGCCGATTCCTTCGGCATGATCCGCGGCGGCAAGATCAACCTCGCCATCCTGGGCGCCATGCAGGTGTCGGCGCAGGGCGACCTGGCCAACTGGATGATTCCCGGCAAAATGGTGAAGGGCATGGGCGGCGCGATGGATCTTGTCGCCGGCGTCAAGCGCGTGGTCGTGGTGATGGAGCACGTTGCCACCGCCAAGGATGGCAGCACGTCCCATAAAATTTTGCCGAAGTGCGACCTGCCGCTGACGGGCGTCGGCGTGGTGGACCGCATCATCACCGACCTGGGCGTCATCGACATCACCGAGAAAGGACTGAAGCTGGTGGAAGTCGCGCCGGGGGTGACCACTGCACAGATCGTGGCGGCGACAGGCGCACCGCTGGACGTCTCGGCGGTGTAAGAACAGGGGGAGCAATTGCCAGACGAAAAAAATGCCGGGAAAATCCCGGCATTTTTTATTGGCGCAAGCGCAGCGTGCTTATGCAGCTTCCTTGACCGGGAACAGTTCCTTGTCGTCTTCCAGGTGCGTCGGATGACGCAGCTCGGATTTCAGGCGATCGTGGTCGAGTTCGTTTTCCCACTTCGATACGACGATCGAGGCAACGCCGTTGCCGACGAAGTTGGTCAGCGCGCGGCACTCGCTCATGAAGCGGTCGATGCCCAGGATCAGCGCCATGCCGGCCACCGGGATGGTTGGCACGACGGCCAGCGTTGCGGCGAGGGTGATGAAGCCCGCGCCGGTGATGCCCGAAGCACCTTTCGAGGTCAGCATCGCGACCAGCAGGATGGTCAGTTCCTGCATCAGCGTCAGTTCAGTGTTGGTTGCCTGGGCTACGAACAGGGCCGCCATGGTCATGTAGATGTTGGTGCCGTCCAGGTTGAACGAGTAGCCGGTAGGAACCACCAGGCCGACCACCGATTTCGAGCAGCCGAGTTTTTCCAGCTTGCGCATCAGGGCCGGCAGCGCGCTTTCCGACGAGCTGGTGCCCAGCACGATCAGCAGTTCTTCCTTGATGTAGGAAATGAAGCGGAAGATCGAGAAGCCGGTGTACTTGGCGATGGCGCCCAGCACGATGACGACGAACAGGAAGCAGGTCAGGTAGAACGAACCCATCAGCTTGGCCAGCGGGATCAGCGAAGCGATACCGAATTTGCCGATGGTGAAAGCCATGGCGCCGAACGCACCGATCGGCGCGACTTTCATGATGATGCCAACCACGCCGAAGATGACGTGCGAGATTTCTTCGATGAACTTGGTCACCGGACGGCCACGCTCGCCGAGCAGCGACAACGCGGAACCGAACAGGATGGCGATCAGCAGTACCTGCAGGATGTCACCCTTGGCAAACGCGTCGAAGAACGTGTTCGGGATGATGTTCATCAGGAAGCCAACCGTGCTCTGGTCGTGCACCTTCGACGTGTACTGGGCGATCGATGCGGTGTCGAGCTTGGCGACATCGGCATTGAAGCCCGCACCCGGTTTGATCAGGTTGGCGACGAGCAGGCCGATGGCCAGCGCGAAGGTCGAGACGATCTCGAAGTAGATCAGGGCCTTGCCGCCGACGCGGCCGACTTTTTTCATGTCCTGCATGCCGGCGATACCGGCCACCACGGTGCAGAAAATCACCGGGGCGATAATCATCTTGATCAGTTTGATGAAGCCGTCTCCAAGGGGCTTCATCGCCGCGCCGGTCGCAGGCTCGAAAATGCCGAGCAGGACGCCGCAGATGATGGCAAACAACACCTGTACGTACAAAATTTTATAGAAAGGTTTTTTCATGACGTGTGCTTAAAGGCGCTTATCGCGTAGTGAGAGTGGAAGCATGATCACCGAATAATGGTGAGCTTGCTATTGTGGAAAACACCGACGCCAGATTGTGTGAATACTACGCCTGGCCCGATTTTGCAGCGCTCGATTGCCCTGCGCAACAGGGTAACCCCCATGCTGCGTCGCAGCATTGCTTCACGGCGCCGGCCGGCGGTAGAGCACCCCGCCTTTCATGACCAGCGCCACCTTGTTCAATGCCGCGATTGCCTCGGTCGGATCGCCATCGACGGCGACGACGTCGGCCAGCAGTCCGGGTTTCAGTTCGCCCAGTTCGCTGCTCTTGCCGAGGATGCCGGCCGCCACCACCGTGGCGGCGCGCAGGGCCTCCGTCGGCGTCATGCCGAGCTGCACCATCCAGGCGATTTCCCGCGCATTGGTGCCATGGGCGAAGACGCCGACATCGCTGCCGTTACCAATCGTTACGCCAACCTTGCGTGCCAGCGCGAACGCATGCGCAGCCTGCTGCATGGACGGCGTCGGGGCGCCGCCGTGCACATGCTTCTGGAAATATTCACCGATGGCTTCCGGCGCGCTCAAGGTCGGCACGTAGGCGGTGCCGCGCTCGCGCATCAGCCGGAAGGTCGCCTCGCTTGCGCCATAACCGTGCTCGATGGTATCGACGCCGGCCAGTACCGCGAGGCGGATCGCATCGTCGCTGCTGGCGTGGGCCGCCACCTTGCGTCCCGTGACATGTGCCGCCGCGACGATGGCTTTCATTTCTTCCAGCGTCAACGTCGGCCGGGCGCTGCCGTCGATGCCGGTGCGGTAATCGGCATAGAACTTGATCCAGTCGGCGCCGCGCGCGGCTTGCTCGCGCACCGCCTTTGTCACTTCGTCGACACCGGTCGCCGGTTGCGCGCCGTAGGGCATGTCCATGTCGGGCCGGTAGCTGCGCTCGGCCGGCCCGTAGCTGTAGCTGGCCACGATGGCCCGGGTCGCCACCAGCAGGCGCGGACCGGGAATCACGCCTTCGTCGATGGCGCGCTTGATGCCCACGTCCGCATAGCCCGCGCCCTCGGTGCCCAGGTCGCGCAGCGTCGTGAAGCCGGCTTGCAGCGTGTCGGCCGCATGGCGCACCGCCAGCGCAGTGCGGTAGGCCGGCGCTTCCTTGATGACCTGGTCGTCCCAGGTGGTCTCATTGTAGGGATGCAGCAGCACGTGCGAGTGCAGTTCGATCAGGCCCGGGATCAGCGTCTTGCCGGGCAGGGTGATGCGCTCCGCGTCGGCCGGGACCGCCATCGTGGCGGCCGGGCCCACCGCAACGATGCGGCCGCCTGCGACCAGCACGCCCCAGAGCGCATGCGGCGCACCGGCGCCGGTCCAGACCTTGTCCGCCGTCAGGAAGACCGGATGGGGCAGCGCCGGCGCGGGCAGGTCCGCAGCCGCGCCGGTACCCATGCCCGCCAATGCAAAACAGGCAAAGGCGGCAAGGACGGATTTTCTGGTCTGAAGCGGCATGTGGCGGTCCTCGAATCGTGCGTTGGTCAAACCGCATCATAGCGGAGCGTTCGATGCTTGTGTGCATGAGTGCAAGCCATCGACACGGCGCGCACCGATGCCATGGACGGCGTCGCGGGAGTGAATTGCGAAAACGATGCAACACTTTTCATGAAATCAACAAAATGGCTTGTACCAATATCTTTTTGTACATACTATTTATCGGTACTGTTTCCTTGCGATTAATGGGACGCGGTGCCCCGCGGGAGCCCGGCGGGGTGGATGGCGGGCGCCACACCACTTGTAGCGTTTTTCACATCACAAGGAAAATCGATGAAAACCAAGTTATCGAGTCTGCAACAGCGCAGGCCGGGTTCACGGTGCCTCGCCATGTTCGTATTCTGCGCCGCGCTGGCCGCTGCCAGCCCCGTCGTCTTCGCGCAGCCCGGCGCCGACGCC
>Ga0265780_10005030_pt1 | contig 16886 bp, 16 predicted proteins | sample P1T30metagenome_FD_192432 | JGI IMG/M metagenome (GOLD analysis project Ga0265780, IMG submission 192432) | Plant litter microbial communities from East Loma Ridge, Irvine, California - P1 T30 | ecosystem: Environmental > Terrestrial > Plant litter > Unclassified | place: USA: California... | reverse complement strand
GATGAACTTTCGACCTTTGAAATGGCCAATGTTTATATTCCGTATGTGAATATCAACAATTATTTGCTGGACCAATTTGAGTCTTTTGATTACAAACACGTGAACAGCATTTTGGTCTCAAAGCTTTTGGAAGCGTCAAAAAATGTGGAGGAAAAACAGGTTTTTGTGCATTTGGGCAACGGTCATTTTGAGATTGTAATTGTAGAAAATCAGAAGCTTTTGCTTTTCAATTCGTTTGATTTTACCACAAAAGAGGATTTTATCTATTATATTCTTTTTACGGCAGAACAGCTGAAATTAAATCCGGAAACGTTCAAATTGCAACTTTTGGGCGATATTAATGAAGAAAGCGATTTCTTTAAAATTGCCTACAAATACATCAGAAACGTTTCGCTGATGGGCGTTTACCAGACTCAGAAACACAACGATTTTTCTACCGAAAAGAACTTAAAGCATTTTATTTTATTCAATTCATAAATGAGAATTATATCCGGAAAATATAAAGGCAGGAGAATTTCCCCGCCTAAAGGTCTGCCTGTTCGTCCCACCACAGATATGAGCAAGGAAGCGCTGTTCAACGTTTTGAACAATTATTTTAATTTTAGCGGATTAAAAGTTCTAGATTTATTTGCCGGAACTGGAAATATCAGTTATGAATTTGCCTCGCGCGGAAGTGAAAATATCACAAGTGTTGACGGCGATTTTGGTTGCGTGAAATTTATCAAACAGACTGCCGACGAATTTGATTTCAACATTGCCGGAATCAAAAGCGACGTTTTCAAATTTATTGAAAAGAACAAAAGTTCGTATGATATTATTTTTGCTGACCCGCCTTATAATTTAGACCAAAAAACTTTCGAGAAATTGGTTGAATTGATTTTTGCCAACGAGCTTTTGCAAGAAGACGGAATGATGGTCATCGAACATTCAAAATATACAAAATTGGACCACATGATTAATTTTTCATTTAAGAAAAGTTATGGCGGTTCGATTTTTTCTTTCTTTGAAATTAACGGAGAAAGTGAAGAAGAAGTAAAAAATGAAGCGGACGGAACTGAGGAAGGTTAATCCGATTTCTCAGATTTGCACAGATTAAAAAATAAAAGCCACTGATTAGGTGGCTTTTTTGCTACATATTTCCGCCAAAAAATTACGTTTTTTTACACGGAGAATCTGTGGAAATCTGAGAAATCTGTGTTTCTGAACGCTTTTTGATTGATGATTATTTTATTCTATTTAAATTCTCATTGATTTCTTTTTCTTTAAAAATCGACTCTTTTAATTTCCCGAAAGTATATTTCAAGGCGATTGAAAATTCATAATTGTCAACTATAAAAATGGCTCTTGAATTCACATTATTGACTTCGAAGTTTTCGTTGTAAATGTTGTTTTTAAAAATGTTGTTGTAACTCAAAGTACACGACAGATTTTTATAGGTTTTGGAAATTGCGCCGTCAAGATTGAAGATTGCATTTCTTTGAAAAACGCCTTCATTTCTAGTCGAAAGTCCCCAACCAATCAATGAAATTGTCCAATCCTTTTTCAAATTAAAAGTTTGGTTGGAATAATAATATAAATATGGTTTTGAAGTTCCAATTACAGCCGACTTGTCTTCAATTTTATTCAAAATAAAACTCAAAGTATTTGAAGAAGTCCAAAACTGTTGACTGAACGGAAGCGAAAATTCTAAATTATATCCTGTTTCTTTGTCAAAATTTTCGGGTCTGTAAATTAAGATATTTTCGGCTTCATTGTATTGAAAACCATAATTCATCGCATTTTTATTGTTGTAATAAACCAACTTAACCGACTTGTCTTTATACTGAAAATTGGCCGAAATTTCATCAGAAGTCGATGGATTCAGATTTACATTACTTGAAAAAATAAAATAAGGATTGATATAAGTTTGACCGTGGCTTGTTTCTGAATAATTTGGTCTAGAAATGTTTTTGGCATAATTAAACGTCAGTGTTTTCGTGCTGTCAATTGGGATTTCAATCTGAGCTTTTGGAAAGAAATTCGTGTAGTTTTTAGCAACCGAAGCAGACGATTCATCAGCATATTTTCCTTTGATGTTTGTATTTTCGACACGAAGTCCGAGTAGCCAAGAAACTTTTTTTATTGTTCCCGAAAGTTGCGTGTAAGCCGAAGCATTTTTCTCGTTTAAATTATATTTTGAATCTGAATTCGTATTTTCTTCAAAGTTTTGCAATTGCAAATTTGAATTCGCATTTGCTGACGAATAGATTCCGCCTAGCTCCCACTTCATTTCGTTGGCAAACTTTTTTTCAAAATCAATTCTTCCTGAAAAAACGTCGACTTTAAAATCTTGATTCATTTTTTGGAATGGCTGAAAATTAGTTTCATTATAATCATTCGAAGAATTAATTATCGAACCTGTATTGTAATTAGAATATTGCAAACCACCGAAAAAGCTGGAACTTTCGTTAATTTTTTTATTATAATTAAGGAAGGAATTAATAAAATTTCTATCGCCATTTGCAATTCCCAAGGTGCTTAAACTCGTTTGTTCGCCGTTTGCAAGATTATTTGTTTTCGTTTTCAAATCAAAATCGTCCTTTTTTAAATTCCCATTTATGGAAAAAGAAAACGAATCATTTTCATTAACCGTATGATAAATGCCACCGCCAAAAACGTAATTATCGCGACTTGTCAAGCCCACAACTCTGTAATTTGAAACAATATTATTGCTCGGAATTTCGTAGTTATTTCCGTTGCTTTCCCAAACGTTTAAGGCATTATAATTGAAATTTGCTTTGAATTCAGTCTTTTTCAATTTCAAAGTAGAATTGATTCCAGCATAATTATTAAACCGTTTTTTGAACGAAACCGTTTCCGAAATCACTGTTTGAAAACCTTCTTTTCGATTCATTTTTCTGGTAATCAAAATCACGGCTCTGCCTTCGGCTTCATATTTTGACGAAGGATTATTGATGATTTCAATCGACTTAATATCGTCAACAGAAAGCGCCAGCAAATCGTTCATTTCAATTCTTTGATTGTCTAAATAAAGTAGCGGATTTCCTTTTCCGATAACAGAAATTGCTGTTTTATCTGGACTAATTTGCACTTTAGGAAGCTTTGACAATAAGTCCAAAGTATTTGGAATTGATTTTAAAAACGAATTTGCCACGTCCATTTTTACATTTCCGTTTTTGTATGAAAAAGTTTTGATTTTTCCCTCTACAACAATTTCTTCCATTTGTTGCAAACTGTCGATTTCTTTACCTTGAGAAAATGATTTGGCGCAGAAAAGCAAAAGAACTCCAAGCTTAATTTTTAATTTCATATTATAATTTGTGTAGCCAATTAATCCAATCTTCTGCAATTTTATCCCAGTTATAAATTTCTTGATTTGCAGTTCCGTTCGTGTCTATGGGAAAATAATTGTGTTCTAAATTCAAGTAACTATTGAACAAAATATTTTTCTTTTTCTCCCGAATTGCTTCCATTTGAAACAAATCATTAAATGGAGCCGACCAATCTTTTGTCCCGTAAGAAATCAAAACCGGAATTTCTAAATTCATCAGATTTTCTTTTTGTGGCAAAGAAAAACTGTAAGTCGTTTTATAAGAATCGCCTTTTTGAGAATTGATTTCATTCGGATTTTCGACTACTTTTTTCCAATGTTCTATCACATTATTTTCCTCGTTTATCGAATCCGTATCGAAGCTTCGGCTTTGCGCCAGAATGTTCATAATTCTGCCATAAGGATTTCCTCCGGAATAAATCAGATGCGTGATTTTTCTATTGATGGAAGCCATTTTTGAAGCAATCGTACTTCCTTCAGAATGTCCAGCGACGATCAGTTTTTTGTTTTTTATCCAACGTTCTTTGGCCAATTGTTTCAAGACAAAATTATTTCTAAACACATAATAATCAAGATAATTTCGTTCCAAATATCCCTTTGGTGGCAATTCCTTTTCCACATCTTTATAATAGCAAAAATTCTTTCCAAGCTTTTTTACATCAGAAATTATCGGAACAAACGGCTTCCCAACAATCACAATATGAAATTCTTCCAAAAACGGATTTTCATCGAAAGGCAACGTTCCATACAAACCTTTTTCATCATATTTTACAACAGGTTGCGGTAAACTTCCTTGACAAAAAAAGAAAATCGGCTTGGCTAATTTCTCCTCTCCTTTTTTAGAAATTACAATGATATCAACGGGTTCGTCCTGATATTTCATCGCTATGTGTTTATAGCCAAAATCTTCAGGAACTTTCTGAGCGTGTGCATAGATTTTTGAAAATAAAAGCATAAGAATTATGAGTTTTGAGTTATAAATTATGAGTTCAATCACTATGAAATTGACTATTAAAATTTTTATCATAAATTTTCTTCATTGCAAAGTTGGATTAAAAACAAACTGCAAAGGTTAATGCTGGGTTAATGCTAGGTTAATACATATTTTTACAAAAAAATCGATTACTTTTGACTCACTAACGAATTCCCTTTGGGGTTAGGGGCAATGAAACAGAAAATAAATTTATTAATCGGATTTTCAGCGGTCGTTTTGATTGCGCTTTCGGCTATTCAATATTATCTGGTTAAGACGGCTTATGAATACAAAGTCGAGCAGTTTCGTTCAGAAATCAAGGAGAAAATTGCTAAAATCACCAACGATTACAGCGATATCGATTCGACGATTTTCAACAAAAAAGATTTGCTTTACAAGCAATTGGCCGAAAATTATATCCGTGATAAAAAGACGCGTTTTCATATCAAAAATCAGTTGCTTCAAAATGAATTTAAGAGTGAACTGACTCGAAAATTGCAGGAAGAATTTGAAAATGAAATTCCAGATTTGGAGATTGATTTTGCGATTGTTTTGGATAAATTCGTGATTTATAACGCAACAAAAGAAGCCGATACCATTTTTGCCGAAAAGCCTTTTATCGAAAATAAAATGTATGGCAATTTGGCTTCGCTTGACGACGCTTTTTTAATTCGGAATTATGTGGGAACGACGAGCGGTTCGTTGCAACAAGAATTAAATTCTGATTACAAACTTCTGACTGAAGACACGCTTTATGTTTCCATCCAAAACTGGGAAACGATTGTCTTAAAACGAATGACGTTGATTTTGGTCTTCGCAGTTTTTTCTATTTTGACGTTGATTACATTATTTGTAATTGCGTTAAAAGCCTTGATTAAACAGAAAAAAATGAGCGATATCAAAACCGATTTCATCAACAATATCACGCACGAATTGAAAACACCTTTGACCACTTTATCAGTTTCCACAAAGATTTTGGAACGCAAAGATATTCGTGATAATGATGCGAATTTTGCGACCATTTTAGGAACAATCAACCGCCAAAATAATCGCTTGCAGAATTTAATTGACCAAGTGATGACAAATTCTTTGGGTTATGAAGAAATTGAATTGCAAAAAGAAAAAGTGCCGATGCCTGATTTTTTGAATTCGATCGTAAGCGATTTTCAATTGGCTTTCCCGAATGTTTCCATTGCAACTGATTTTAATTCTGAAAAAGTAAATCTGAATTTGGACAAATTTCATTTGACAACAGCCATTGCAAATGTCTTAGAAAATGCTGTAAAATATGGTTGCAAGAATATTTATGTAAAAGCTTCCTTGGTAGAAAATCAATTTTCAATCAGCATTTCTGATGATGGAATTGGAATTTCGAAAAGCAAACATTCGTTATTATTCGATAAATTTTATAGAGTGGAACAAGGAAATCTGCACGATGCAAAAGGCTTAGGTTTGGGATTATATTATGTAGACCAAATTATAAAGGCACATCAGGGAAGTATTAATGTAGTGAGCGATTTGGGGAAAGGTGCTACGTTTGATTTAAGATTTTCTATTTAAGTTTACCGCAGATTCGCAGATTTTTTCTTCGTAAGTTTAAAAATATTGCAGTAATTAGAATTTCAGAATCGACAATAAAACATAATATTTTAATATAATTTTTGCCACAGATTTCGCAGATTCTCACAGATTTTAAAATCCTTTTAATTCTTTAAATCTGTGGCAAAATAATTTAAAAAAAATCCGCGAATCTGCGGTAAACAAAATATTCGTGGCGACAACAAAAAAAGTACTTTTAGCGGAAGATGATTTTGACTTTGCAATGATTTTGAAGCAATATCTCGACCTGCACAATTTTGAAGCTTTTTGGGCAAGAGACGGCGAAGAAGCTTTGGAATTGTTCCAAAAAGAAAATTTCAGCATTTGCATTTTTGATGTCATGATGCCAAAAATAGACGGTTTTACTTTAGCCGAAAAAATCATAAAAATCAATCCCGAAGTTCCATTTGTGTTTTTGACGGCGCGGAAATTAAAAGATGATAAAATCAAAGGTTTAAAATTGGGAGCCGATGATTATATCGTAAAACCTTTTGAAGCCGACGAATTGGTTTTGCGTTTGAGTAACATACTAAAAAGGAGCGAACAAAAATCTAACGTAATTTCATCCGAAGAAATTTTTATCGGAAATTATACTTTTAATCCGCAACGGCTCGAATTGAAAATCAATAATTCTATCCAAAGAGTTACTGAAAAAGAAGGCACTTTGATTTTATTTCTTTACAAAAACCGAAACCAATTGTTGAAACGTGAAGAAATTTTAAAAGCAGTTTGGGGAAGCGACGATTTCTTTTCTGGTCGAAGCATGGATGTTTTCATCAGCAGACTACGCAAATATTTTAATGAAGATTCTAGAATTTCGATTGAAAGTATAAGGAATATTGGCTTGGAGTTTAAGTTGAAGAATTAATATAATTCTAGTTTTTTAATTTTTTTTGCATTAAAGACGACGCTAACCATATCTTGCTCCTCTGACGAATATTCAATTTCTAATTCACCTTCTAAGCTAAAGTCGACATCATCGATATTATATCCTTTATTTAAAACTATTTTTTTAGAGGTAAATTTCGAATCCAATTCATTTTGTACAATATCTGTGTAGCTTTTAATGTCTATAATCAATTGATTCGCTTTTTCAAGAAGAATTTGATCTGGCTTAATCTGACTTCCCTCGATCCATAATGAAGTAGAATACTTATTTTCGTTGAAACGATCGGTATAAATGTGCCAATAAAAACATTGATCATCTTTACCAAATTCACAGGTCATCGTGCCAAATTTAGTATGAAAGTCTTTTCTAGTTTTCTTCTTAAATAATGGAAGAATTATTTCTAAAATCATTCCAAATGCACCCATAAAAAATCGTGATTTGTTAAAAAAATGCAGACCTATAAGCCGGGTTCTGTATCTCTATAAATAGAAACCCTTATCATTTATCTAGATTCTGAATTGCTCCAGAACTCAATCTACCTACCCTTCGGCAACGGACGAGTAATCCTTAAATGCCGATATACTTGGTATTTCACCGCATAGAGTTTACCTGGTTTCACTACAGCATTACCTGTACATACTTTCTGTTGCACTTGTCCTCCCGAAATTGCTCTCGGTGGCGGGCGTTACCCGCTATGCTACTCTGTGGTGCCCGGACTTTCCTCCCTCCACTGCAGGTGGACGGCGATAAGGCGGTCTGCGGTGCAAAAGTAGGGATTATTTTTGGGTTCAGGGTAAAAGGTTTTGGGTTTAAGGTACCATATTGATTCTTAAAACTTTTTTACTCAAAGTATTCACAACAATCAAAATCCCTTGAGCCTCCAACCCTAAACCCTGTAACCCAAAAAAGAAATCATATAAACTCTATTAACATTATCTTGGCACATCCCAAACCTAATAAATTGTAACTTAGAAATAATAAAACTAACTAATTAAAACAAAATATCATGGACCGTCAAATGTATCATTACGCTACTGTTTCCAAAGCTTTGGAGGAGTTGGCAGAAAAAGGATTTACCGTTGATTTCAATTTAGAATCTGACCGAATTAAAGAATGTGGAGATTGCTTTGAAATTGTTCATATTTACCGTTATGAAGGCGCCACCGACCCTGGTGACGAGGCTACTGTCTACGGAATTAAATCTGATAAAGGAGAAAAAGGAGTTTATGTTTCCGGAGATTTGTCGTTTTCAGAGGATGACGCCGCGCGAACATTGCACGAATTAATCATCAAAGGAAGACAGGAGCAAAATTAACATGAACAGATTAGAGGCAAAATTGGAAAAAATTGGCCGTGATTCAAAGATTACGGCTAAGGCTGTTGGCCTGCGCTATACACTCGCCAACGCAAAAGGTTACCATCGCTTGAAAAAAGGTAAAAAAGTTATTTATGTAGATGAAGACCAAAATCCAGTCACTGATGAGCTGATAATCGAAAGAATTAATAAGCTAGTGATTCCACCGGCGTGGGAAAATGTATGGATTTGTCCCTATGAAAATGGGCATTTGCAAGTCACCGGAATTGATGCCAAAGGAAGAAAACAATATCGTTATCATCCAAATTGGAACAAAATCCGAAATCAGTCGAAATTTTATCGATTGAGGCGATTTGCAAATGCCTTACCTATTATAAGAAAACAGGTCGATAAAGATTTGAACCGAAAGGGATTGCCGTTTGAAAAAGTAGTCGCTTTAGTTGTAAAATTAATCGAAATGACCAATATTAGAATCGGAAATGATGCTTATAAAAAGTTATACGGCTCTTTCGGATTGACCACTTTGCGCGACCGTCACGTTAAATTTGGTAAAAATGCAACGTCTATTTTCTTTGAATTCAAAGGAAAAAAAGGCGTGCAACACAAAATCAATTTACAAAGCAGAAAATTGGTCAATTTGGTCAAAAAGTGCAAAGATATTCCAGGGCAGGATTTATTCCAATACTATGATGACGACGGAAAAAGGCACACTGTTGGCTCAGGCGACATCAACTGTTATTTAAAGGAAATTACTGGCGAAGACTTTACTGCAAAAGATTTCAGAGTTTGGTCAGGAAGCGTTAATGCGCTATTTGCTTTTCAAGAAGTTGGCCATTTTGAAAGCCAAACTGAGTGCAAAAGAAAAATTGTGGAAGTCATTGACCAAGTCGCTTCAAAGCTAGGAAATACTAGAACTGTTTGCCGAAAATATTATGTGCATCCGACAGTTATTGCTTCCTATGAAAAAGGAACAATCAACAATTATAAAATTAAAGCCAATATCAAAAACAATAAATTAAATCCTGAAGAAGAAGCGTTGATTCGCCTTTTGAAGAAAGAAACAATTGCGGAGGTTTTAGGATAATTTACACCTTACTATACATGAAGAAATTTTCACTGCTTTTAATCGGAATTTGTCTGGCTTCCTGTTCGGATAAAAAGGCAACTTTAGAAACTGAAAATAACGCTGTTTCTACAGATACAATTAAATATGTTCCGCCGAAAGTTATTGAAAATGCTTATGAAATAATTCCGGGAGAACGAATTGGCTTGACCAAATTAGAAGAAAATACAGAAACACTTTCTGAACTTGGAAAACCAGATTTCTCAGATTCAGCTATGGGAAAATCGTGGACAACTTGGATTTCAAAAGACGATGAGAACAACGAATTAAACATTTATTCTACCTACAAAGATTCAGAAATGAAGGAAAAAGTTGTTCGTCAAATCAGAATTACTTCTCCAAAATTTCAAACTCCAAACGAAATTTCTACCGGAAAATCACTTCAGGAGATCCAAAAAGCTTTTTCTGACATTAAACTTGTAGCAAAATACACCGACGAGAAAACTAAAAATCTCGTCGAAATTTATGATTCTGAAACCAACGGAATTGCCTTTGAATTTACTAAAAATGAATGTGCAGCGATTATCGTTCACACAAAAGGCAAAAAAGTCACCAACGAATACATCACGCTTCATCCAAATATGGAGAAATTCTAGACGCTAAAAACAAATTGTTTATAACTAAAATGTAATTTTTCAAGCCTATTTTTTTACATCTTTAATTAAAAAACTATATTTGTCGTCGAGTAAAAATCTATGGAACATTTCGTTGTATCAGCCCGCAAATATCGTCCGCAAACATTTAAAGATGTTGTCGGCCAGCAAGCTATTACAAATACTTTATTGAATGCCATAGAAAACAATCATCTCGCTCAAGCCTTGTTATTCACGGGTCCGCGTGGTGTTGGAAAGACAACTTGCGCCAGAATCTTGGCTCGAAAAATCAACCAAGAAGGTTATGACGACCCAACGGAAGATTTTGCTTTCAACGTTTTTGAATTAGATGCCGCGTCAAATAATTCGGTGGACGATATCAGAAGTTTGATTGACCAAGTTCGAATCCCGCCGCAAACTGGGCAGTACAAAGTGTATATTATTGACGAGGTTCACATGCTTTCGCAAGCGGCTTTCAATGCGTTTTTGAAAACGTTAGAAGAACCACCGAAACACGCCATTTTTATTTTGGCTACGACCGAAAAGCACAAAATTATTCCTACTATTTTATCTCGCTGTCAAATATTTGATTTCAAGAGAATTACGGTAAAAGACGCTAAAAATCATTTGGCTGATGTTGCAAAAAGTGAAGGAATTACCGCTGAAGACGATGCTTTGCACATTATCGCTCAAAAAGCGGATGGCGCGATGCGTGATGCTTTGTCGATTTTTGATAGAGTCGTGAGTTTTTCAGGAAACAACCTTACGCGTCAAGCAGTTACAGAAAATTTAAACGTATTAGATTACGAAACATACATCAATGTAACCGATCTGATTTTGGAAAATAAAATTCCAGAGTTATTAATTGCTTACAACGAAATCTTGGCAAAAGGTTTCGACGGACATCATTTTATTGCCGGTTTGGCTTCTCACTTTAGAGATTTATTGGTTTCAAAAACGCCAAGCACTTTGGTTTTATTGGAAGCTGGCGAACAAGCCCAAAAATTGTACGGAATGCAAGCCCAAAACGCATCGCAAGATTTTCTTTTGAAAGGAATTGACTTGGCAAACGACTGTGATTTGAAATTCAAATCGAGCCAAAACCAACGACTTCTTGTGGAACTTTGCTTGATGCAATTGGCCTCTATCACTTTTGATGGAGAAAAAAAAAAGTTGACGGATATATAATTCCACCCAATCATTTTTACGGAAGAGTTTTAGAAATTCCGGTAAAATCTCCTGAAATCGTTCACGTTGAAACTGTTGCGGTAACTCCGGAAGTTGCTGTTGTGGAAGAAAAACAACCTGAAAAAGAAATTTCTGCTTCTACTCCAACTCCAAAAGTTGAAATTCAGATTGACCCGAATGTGCAGAAAGTTTCGGCTTTATCACTTTCGAGTATTCGTGCCAAACGTGAATTGGAAAAAGCCAATAGTTCGATAGTTAGAAATGTTGCCGATTTGCCAAAAGAAGCGTTCACGCACACCGATATGCTTTTGCATTGGAACAAATATGCACAACGTTTGGGCGACAAAGGTTATAAAATCATGGAGTCGCTACTTTTGATAAATGAGCCAAAATTAAACGGAACAATGATTATCCACGAACTTCCAAATGAAGGTTCAAAGATAGATTTTGATTCTGAAAAGCATGATTTGTTGGGTTATTTAAGAGGAAAATTACACAATCACGATATTCAAATTGATGTAATTGTAAATGAAAAAGTGGAAAATAAATTTGCGTTCCTGCCACAAGATAAATACAATAGACTGAATGAAATCAATCCAGCTTTGGATGTTTTGAGACGAACTTTTGACTTAGAATTTTAAATTATTCTTTCGTATAATTTGAAATACCATTAATATCAACTGTTTCTCCTAAAAAATGGGGCTGACGATTTCTGGCAATATCCAAAACTGATTTAGTCACTGAAAAATATTCCCGAAAAGAATAATATTTGTATCCTTTATATTCACCGGTATTTGCCGAATAGCCATACGATTTTATTCCCAATTTCTCTCCAATATAAATGCAACGGTTCAAGTGATATTTCTGCGTCACTAAAATTGCAGTATCAACTTTGAAGATTTCTTTGGCGCGGTACATCGTAGAATAACTGTCAAAACCGGCATAATCGATATAGATTTTTGTAGTATCGACACCTTTCTCAAAACAGTATAATTTCATCACGGTCAACTCGTCATGCGCGTCGTTTCCGTTATCTCCAGAAAGCAAAATCTTTTGAACTTTATTATTTTTATACAAAGAAATTCCAGCGTCTAGCCTGTCTTTAAGATATCTTCCGGGTTTATTGTCTTTAATTCCCGCTCCAAAAATAATGGCAACATTGGTATTCGGCAAATTATTTTGATTATCAAAAATCAAGTTATCTGTCTTAGAATCAACATACCAATTCGTACCAAACACGATTACAATTCCAATCAAGGAAATAATTAAAATCGGTTTTATAAACTTTTTCAGGGCTTTTAATTTCATCTATTTTAAGGAGTATGAATTTGGTTGTCAATGTTCTGTTTGTTTCCAAAGTTATCAAATGCCTTGGGATTTCCAATGGCAATACTTGAGAATACGATTCCTAATAATCCAACAAATGCTAAAAATAATTGTGGAAATAAAAATGCTTTTTGCAGTAAAGACGGCCCTTTTCGAATGGAAATAAATAGGTCTTTTGCATTTGATTCTGAAAATAATCCTTGAGGCATAATCGCCTCGTCAAATTTTCTTCGAATTTTACTCAAAGTAAATTCTCCTTCTACAATTTCAATTGCATATTTTCCTGGTGTTTCAATTTCAAAACCAAATTTTTCCATTCTTCCGCCATCAAAATTATTTGACCTTACTGCAAAAAAAGAGGAATTAATAATCGGAATTTCTGTTGATGAACTTGTACTTTTAATTTTTGGAATCCATTTTGTAGGAAGCAATCGAAAATTTTTTGCATGAATATAAATTGCGTGATAGCCTAAATTTTCGATTGTAAATTCAGCTTCTTTTTGAGCAAAAGGAAACTTGACAATTTCTTTGGAAGAAAACATTTTTATCCAAGCCTTGATTCCGAAAATCAGAACAGCAATCGCAACTAATAATAAAAGGAATGCATAAGTTCTTGTCATAATTATTTCTCATAATAGGTTCCTACTTCTCCAGTTTTCAAACTTTTTACAGTCAAAATTCTATCGCCAGCCCAGAATCTGTTTTCTAAATTTATAACAACTCCAACCGGAGTTTGACCTGCAAAAATAGTATCATTTCTAAAATTATTATCTTCTTTTGAAAGATGAAAAGCGTCACCAATCACTGATTTTTCATCTGCTTTCCAAAATCCTTCGGGATTATTCAATGGTGATTTATTTGGAAAAATGTAAAGCAAAATCAAAACTACAATCAAAACTGAAATTGCTATGATGCTGTATTTTATATTCTTGTTTTTCATCTTCCAAAAAGTTTAAATTTATATTTTTCCGTAATACAAAGCTTTTACAATTCCGTCAGAAAGCCCGATTTTTGGAACATAAATATTTCTAGCACCGCTCCATTTCATGGCGTTTAAATACACTTTTAATGCTGGAATAATTACGTCAGCTCGGTCAGCATTTAATCCTAAATCAGAAATTCTTTCTTCGTATGATAAGTTGTTCAAGGCCGTAAACTGTGCATTTAAATACATATAGGACAACGGCTTTTCATTTAATTTTCCTGACATTTTGAAAAGCTTGTTGATATTCCCACCTGAACCAATCATGTTTAGATTCTCGTAATCCTGCGTCACATTTTTAATCCATTTTTCAATTTCTTGCCAAACGATTTCGTTTACCATATTATTTAAAAGACGAACCGTTCCAACCTTAAATGATTTTGAAGCCACGATTTTCCCTTCGGAGAAAAGTGAAAACTCGGTGCTTCCGCCGCCAACATCTACGTATAAATAAGTTTGATCCGTTTTCAATAAATGATGTAAATCTGTGGAAGCGATAATGGCCGCTTCTTTTTTTCCATCGATAATCTCGATTTTTATGTCGGCTTTTTTCTTGATTAATTCCACGACTTCCTTCCCGTTATACGCTTCGCGCATTGCCGAAGTAGCACACGCCATGTATTTTTCTACTTTGTGAACTTTCATTAAAAGTTTGAACGCCTTCATTGCATCGACCATTCGTTCGATGTTTTCTTCTGTGATTTCGCCCACGGTAAAAGCATCTTGTCCCAACCGAATTGGCACACGAACGAGTGAACTTTTACTGAATTGCGTTTCCTTACCTTTTTGCTCAACAATATTGGAAATCAACAAGCGCATCGCGTTAGATCCGATGTCAATGGCAGCATATTTTTTAATTGTAATCATCTTTTTTAAGCCAAGAGTAAATAGCCAAAGGGCAAAAGTTTTACTCGGAATTTTAAATTATTTATAGTTTGCTTAGCTTTTGCCTTTTGGCTAATTACTATTGCCCGTTGCTACAATTCTTTATCTACAATTACCGTCAATTTATCTCTATAATAATTGTAAGTTTCCAGTTGTGCGCGGAAACTCGGATTGTCTTTTCTCATTCTGTATTGGTTGTCTAACTTTTCAGAATGAAGGCGGACTTTTACGTTTCCTTTCCAACCAATATTAAAGGTGTCGATGAGTTCTTTCTTGATTTCATCGTCATAAATTGGACAGGTCACTTCCACTCTTCCATCTAAATTTCTGGTCATAAAATCTGCCGAAGAAATATAAACTTCTGGGTTGCCGTCATTTCCAAAAATATAAACGCGCGAATGTTCTAAATAATTGTCAACTATGGAAATCGCCTCAATATTTTCAGACATTCCTGGAACGCCGGGAATTAACGAACAAATACCTCTAATTATCAGCCTAATTTTTACACCAGCGCGACTTGCGTCATATAATTTATCGATCATTTCAAAATCGGATAAACTATTCATTTTCAAACTTATATCTGCTCTTTTTCCTTCTAAAGCATTGCTTATCTCTTTATCAATCAGCTTTTCAAAACGCGTTCTGGTGTAATGCGGCGAAACGATTAAGTGCTTGTAACGGTGAATTCTGTAATTGATATCGAAGAAATCAAAAATCTTGGCAACGTCTTTTAAAATTTTTGAATGGCTTGTAAAAAGTGTCACATCAGTATACACTTTTGCCGTTGATTCGTTGAAATTTCCGGTAGAGATTAGTCCGTATCGTTTTACTTTACCTTCTTCGAGGCGTTCGATTACGCAAATTTTACTATGCACTTTTAAGCCTTTAATTCCGAAAATCAATTCAATTCCTTCTGTCTGCATTTGTTCTGCATACGAAATATTGCTTGCTTCGTCAAAACGCGCTTGCAATTCGATTTGAACGGTAACTTTTTTTCCGTTTTTAGCAGCGTTGATCAAAGAACTAATGATTTGTGAGTTCTTGGCCAAACGATATAATGTGATTTTAATCGAAACAACTTTTGGATCTAAAGCCGCTTCCCTTAAAAATTTCACCAAATATGAAAAAGACTGATATGGCGCGTTTACCAAATAATCTTTTTGGGCGATTTTCTCGAGCATACTTCCTTCCAAACTCAATCCGTCGACTGGAAGCGGAATATTCGATTGGTATAATAAATCATATCTTCCGAGGTTTGGAAAATCCATATAATCACGACGATTGTGATATCTTCCGCCAGGAATTATACTGTCGGTGGAATCAATTCCCATCTTATTTAAGAAGAATTTCAGAGTATCTTTTTCAATCGATTGGTCATAAACAAAACGCACCGGCTCGCCAATTCTTCGGTCTTTTACGCTTGACGAAATTTTTTCCATCAAACTTTTACTCAAGTCGCTATCAATGTCTAATTGCGCGTCACGAGTGATTTTTATCATGTGAGCAGAAATACTTTGGTAGTCAAAAATATTAAAAATACTGCTCAAATTATATCGAATTACATCATCCAAAAGAATGATGTATTGTTTGTTATTGTTAGACGGAAGCACGACAAAACGGTTGATTGTTTTTGGAATTTCAACCACCGCATATCGAATATCTTTTTTCTCTTTTTTGATTTTTAAAACCGTGTCATTGACTACAATTTTCGTTGTAGCTTTTGGTTTTGTCATTACCATTTTCACCGCCAAATATCCAGAAGTATCTTTCAAAAGCGGAAATTCTGCCAAATCATTTAAGATAATTGTGACCAACGCCGGACTTACTTTTTGGATAAAAAAGTCTTTGATAAAATTTTCTTGTTCGCGAGAGATTTCAGTTTCATTGATAATAAAAATACCTTCTTTTTCAAGTTCACTTTCAATAATGCTAAGGATTCGCAAGCTTTCAGACTGTTGCTGAATCACGATTTCGGTGATATCTTTTACTAATTGTTGCGAAGAAATGCCACCTAAAACCTTTTCTCCAGAAACTCCAGAATGACTTAAACGACGAATTGCGGCGAACCTTACCCTAAAAAATTCATCTAAATTATTAGAAAAAATTCCTAAAAAACGGAGTCGATCTAAAAGGGGAACATTATTATCAGCAGCTTCCTGAAGCACTCTGGCATTAAAAGCAAGCCAGCTTTTTTCTCGGTCAATATATCGGTATTCAATTGGTTCAATCATATTTTTAAATCTCTTGGAAAAATCACTTTTTGTGTCTTGCCTTTATCGATCGTTTCCCAGTTTTTAGAGTCAAAATTGATTGAAACAAAGCCTGAAGTGGGAACATTATCTATAAAAACATTTCCAAATTTATTAACAAAATTCGTTATAGCACCATTATGTCCAAAAAGAATAACATTATCGTAATCATTATTGCAAGATTTGACGATTTTTTCGAGCTGTCTGTCGTCAAAAGTGTATAATTCATCTTTAAAAATTATGCTTTCAATGGGGCATAAAAGGTTCTGAGCAAAAATTAATGCAGTATCTGACGCTCTCTTTGCAGTACTACTGAACATCGTAAAAGTCTTGGGAAGATAATTGCTTATTGACGTGGACATCAGATGTGCATCTTGCATTCCACGAGTGGCTAACGGTCTGTCTTTGTCTAGAAGTGGGGCGTTCCAGCTTG
>Ga0265780_10005029_pt1 | contig 16889 bp, 16 predicted proteins | sample P1T30metagenome_FD_192432 | JGI IMG/M metagenome (GOLD analysis project Ga0265780, IMG submission 192432) | Plant litter microbial communities from East Loma Ridge, Irvine, California - P1 T30 | ecosystem: Environmental > Terrestrial > Plant litter > Unclassified | place: USA: California... | reverse complement strand
CCCCCAGCTGCGCAAGGTCTCGATCAGCGCAGCTTGTTCCGGCAGCGAATGGCGGCCCCGAAAGACACCGTGGGCGTCGTATTTTGCGCCCGACAACTGCGTTTCCATGTCGGCGAACCGCGCGCCGGGCAAATGCCCGGCGTTGTAGGCGGCGCGCCCCGCAGACAGGTCCATCAAATCGTGGCGGCAATCGATGACGACCCACTTTGGATCATCGATATGGGCCGCCAGGTCGGTGGCGGAAACAAGCGTGGTGTGCATGGAAAGGCTCCGGTTATTCGGCGGCGATCGGGTCGGTCTTTTCAATCACGGCGCCGCGCGCCGTGCTGCGGGTATTGTAGAACGTCGCGGCAATGCCGGAGGCAAGGATGACGCCCATGCCGATCCAGACGACGGCGTCGAAGCGGTCGCCCCATAAAAACATGCCCCACAGGCTGGAAAAAATAATGCCAGTGTATTGCAGGTTGGCCACGACCAGCACCGAGCCGACGCGGTACGCACGCGTCATCGCCATCTGCGCCAGCAAACCGCAAAAGCCGATCGCCAGCGCCAGCAGGCCGCTGTGCCAGGTCGGCACGTGCAGGACCGGCACCGCGCCGTCGGTGAATGTACCCGCAAAGCCCACCACGGCAGTCGTCAGCGAAAAGAAGAACACGACGCGGTATTCCGGTTCGCCCATCTGGCCCAGCTTGCGCACCTGCATATAGGCCATCGCGGAAATGACGGACGACACCAGGGCAGCCGAGGCGCCCAGCCATTCCTTCATGTCGAAGGCCGGCTGCAAGGCCAGCGTGACGCCGACAAAACTCATCAATACGGCAGCAATCAGCGGCCACTCCACATGATTCTTGCGGTGCCACCAGCCGGCGCAGAACATCGCGGCGGCAATCCAGATCGGCGCCATGTAATTCAGGGTGACTGCCGTGGCCAACGGCAGCTTGCCGATTGCATAGAACCACAGCCACAGCGATGTGACGCCCACCAGGCTGCGCACCAGGTGCTCCTTCGGGAAGGGCGTGCGCAGCGACAGGCCGCGTGCGCCCACCATGACCAGCAACATCACTGCGCCCACCAGGCCGCGGTACATGACGATTTCGGAAGTCGAATAAAACTCCGATGCCAGTTTCACTGCCGCGCCCATGGCGGCAAAACCGAAACTGGCAAACAACATCCACAATGAAGCCATTCCTGCCCTTGATGTCAAAACGGCGTCCGGAAATGGATTCCGGACGCCGTTTTATTTATAAATCGATATGACTGCGGTACCACTCGTGAAAATGCTGCATGCCGTCTTCCATCGGCGACTGGTACGGGCCCACTTCATTGACGCCGCGCGCCAGCAAAATCTTGCGGCCGGCATCCATGCGCAGTGCGATTTCATCGTCCTCGACCGCGGTTTCCATATAGGCTGCGCGTTCGGCTTCAATAAAGTCGCGCTCGAACAGCACGATCTCTTCTGGATAATAGAATTCGACCACATTACGCGTCTTTTGCGGGCCTTCCGGCCACAGCGTAGAAACGATCAGCACATGGGGATACCACTCGACCATGATGTTCGGATACAGCGTGAACCAGATCGCGCCTTTCTCGGGCGGCACGCCGCCCCGAAATTTCAGGACCTGCTCCTGCCACTTCTCGTAAATCTTCGATCCCGCCTTGCCCAGGCCGCGATTCACGCCCACCGTCTGCACGCTGTAGTCGCGCCCGAAATCCCAGCGCAAATCGTCACACGAAACAAAACCGCCCAGGCCCGCATGAAAGGGCTCGACGTGGTAATCCTCGAGATAGACTTCGATGAACGTTTTCCAGTTGTAGTCGAGCGTGTTGACTTCCACGTGGTCGAACATATAGCCGGAAAAATCGAAATCCTTAGCGACCGACAATGCGGCAAGCTTGTCCATCACGTTGTAGCCGTTCTGCTCGAACAGCAAGCCGTTCCAGCTTTGCAGCGGCGTCCTGGACAGGTTCAGGCACGGCGTTTCAGGAAAATGCGGCGCGCCGATCAATTCTCCCTTGAGGTCGTAGGTCCAGCGGTGTAGCGGGCAGACGATGTTGTTTGCATTCCCGCGGCCGTTGAACATCAGCGCCTGCCGGTGGCGGCACACGTTCGACAGGACCTCGATACCGCCGCTGTTGCGTACCAGCATGCGCCCTTCATTTTCTGCCTTCAACGTGGCGAAGTCGCCCACCTCGGGCACCATGAGTTCATGGCCGACATAGCGCGGGCCAGCCTGAAACAATTGCTGCATTTCACGCTGCAACAGCGCTGCGTCAAAATAGACGCTTACCGGAAGCTGCGCGCAAGAGCGTGCCAGCTTGGCGTGGGTAGCCAGATCGGACATCCCAACCCCCCTTTATATGAGCCCAACCGAAGGAAGAGAAAGACCAGTATTTTGGGTGCCGCAATACGGTATTTCGGACAGAACCGGCAATTATATCCGGTAACAAGCGGGGCCGGTAAGGCAACGACGCATTTGCGCCATGGCTGTTGCAACTTCCATCGCCGCCTGGCGCCGGGCATTTTCGTGACAATCGCCCCGGTGCCGGTTCGCCATGGTCGAGAGTTGATCCCCGCAGGGGGTGGTTTGGTCTAAAATACGCAATTAGACTGGCTGGCGCAGACAAAGTGCCTGCCTACCGCTTTTCTCACCAGATATTTATGCCAAATACTCTCTCCGCACCCGTTTCCGCGCCAGCAGCCACATCGCCAGCCAGTTTCGAGCAGGCCATGGCCGAACTCGCCGAGCTGGTCACCCAGATGGAAGGCGGCCAGCTGCCGCTCGAAGCGTCGGTGGTGGCGTACGCCCGCGGCTCCGAGCTGGTGAAGTTCTGTGCCACGCAGCTGGAAAAAGTCGAGTCCCAGGTGAAGGTGCTGGAAGGCGACATGCTCAAGCCATTCTCGGGCGAGGGCGGGGAATGACGGCGCCGTTCGACGCCTGGATGGAAGAAACCCAGGCCCGGTCCGAACGTGCCCTCGACGCGCTGTTGCCACCGGCCGACACGGTGCCGCACAAGCTGCATGAAGCGATGCGCTACACGGTGCTGGGCGGCGGCAAGCGCATCCGTCCGCTGCTGGCCTACGCCAGCGGCGCATTGTTCACGGCCGACCCGCAAACACTGGCGCGCGCCGCTGCCGCCGTCGAAATGATCCACGCCTATTCGCTGGTTCACGACGACATGCCATGCATGGACGACGACGCCCTGCGCCGCGGCAAGCCGACCGTGCACATCGCCTACGATGAAGCCACCGCGCTGCTGGTGGGCGATGCGCTGCAGGCGCAGGCGTTCGAAGTGCTGGCGGGGTCTCCCACGATGCCGCCAGCCCGCCTGGTGCCGATGCTCAAGCTGCTGGCGCAGGCTGCCGGGTCTGCCGGCATGTGCGGTGGCCAGGCCATCGACCTCGACAGTGTCGGCCTGAGCCTTACCCTGGCCCAGCTGGAACGCATGCACCAGCTGAAAACCGGCGCCTTGCTGCGCGCCGCCGTGCTGCTGGGCGCGATGTGCGGCAAGGAGCTGAGCGAACAGGAACAGACAGCGCTGGATACGTACGCCAACGCCATCGGCCTGGCGTTCCAGGTAGTCGACGACGTGCTCGATGCAACGGCCGATTCGGCAACGCTGGGTAAAACCGCCGGCAAGGATGCGGCCGCCAACAAGCCGACCTATGTGTCGATCCTGGGGCTGGAGCCCTCGCGCGCGCTGGCGCAACAATTGCGGGAGGCGGCGCATGCAGCGCTGGTCCCGTTCGGTGAACAAGCACGCAGGCTGCGCGAGTTGGCAGACCTGATCGTGCAGCGGAAGGCATAAATGAACCTGCTCAATTTGCTTGAAAATATCAATGAACCGGCTGAACTGCGCAAACTGGCGCGCACCCAGCTGACGCCCCTGGCCGACGAGCTGCGCAGCTACCTGCTTGACTCGGTCTCGAAGACGGGCGGCCACTTGTCGTCCAATCTCGGCACGGTCGAGCTGACCATTGCGCTGCATTACGTGTTCAATACGCCGTACGACCGCATTGTCTGGGACGTGGGCCACCAGACGTATTCCCACAAGATCCTCACCGGACGCCGCGACCGCATGCACACGCTGCGCCAGTTCGGTGGCGTGTCCGGCTTTCCGAAGCGCGATGAGAGCGAGTACGACACCTTCGGCACGGCGCACTCGTCCACGTCCATTTCCGCCGCGCTCGGCATGGCGTCAGCCGCCAGGATCAAGGGCGAGCACCGCCACGCGATTGCCGTCATCGGCGACGGTTCCATGACGGCCGGCATGGCCTTTGAGGCGCTGAACAACGCCGGCGTCGAAGAAGACGTCAACCTGCTGGTCGTGCTGAACGACAACGACATGTCGATTTCGCCGCCCGTGGGCGCACTGAACCGCTATTTGGCGCGCCTGATGAGCGGCCAGTTCTACGCTGCCGCCAAGAATGTCGGCAAGACCGTCTTGCCGGCGCCCGTGCTGCAACTGGCCAAGCGCCTGGAAGAGCATGCGAAGGGCATGGTTGTGCCTGCCACCATGTTTGAAGAATTCGGTTTCAACTACATCGGTCCGATCGATGGCCACGACCTGGAATCGCTGATTCCGACGCTGGAAAACATCAAGAAGCTCAAGGGCCCGCAGTTCCTGCACGTGGTCACCAAAAAGGGGCAGGGCTACAAGCTGGCCGAAGCCGAGCCGATTCTGTACCACGGCACCGGCAAGTTCAATCCCACCGAAGGCATCAAGCCTGCCACCGCGGCTGGCAAGATGACCTACACGGAAGTGTTCGGCAACTGGCTCTGTGACATGGCCGCGGCCGATCCGCTGCTGGTCGGCATCACGCCGGCCATGCGCGAAGGTTCCGGCATGGTGCGCTTCCACCAGCAGTTCGCCGACCGTTACTTCGACGTTGGCATCGCCGAGCAGCACGCGGTGACGTTTGCCGCCGGCCTGGCTGCCGAAGGCATGAAGCCCGTCGTGGCCATCTACTCGACGTTCCTGCAGCGCGGCTACGATCAATTGATCCACGACGTGGCGCTGCAAAACCTGGACGTCACGTTTGCCCTGGACCGTGCCGGCCTGGTCGGCGCCGACGGCGCCACGCACGCTGGCAACTATGACCTCCCGTTCCTGCGCTGCATCCCGAACATGGTCGTCATGGCGGCATCCGACGAAAACGAATGCCGCCAGATGCTCACCACCGCCTACCGCTACAATGGTCCGGCTGCCGTGCGCTACCCGCGCGGCGCCGGCATCGGCGCGCTGTGCGATCAAGCCCTGACGGCCCTGCCGCTGGGCAAGGGCGAAATCAAGCGCGAAGGCAAAAGCGTCGCCATCCTGGCGTTCGGGTCGATGGTCGCGCCAAGCGTGGCTGCCGGCACCGACCTGGGCGCCACGGTGGCCAACATGCGTTTCGTGAAGCCGCTCGACGTGGAGCTGGTCAAGCGCCTGGCCGAGTCGCACGATTACCTGGTGACGGTGGAAGAGGGCGCCGTGATGGGTGGCGCCGGCTCGGCGGTCGCCGAAGCGCTGGCGAACCTGGGCATCGTAAAACCAATTTTGATGCTCGGTTTGCCGGACGTGTTCATCGACCATGGCGACCCGGCCACGCTGCTCGCTGGCGTGGGCCTGGATGCTGCAGGGATCGCTGCGTCGATCCGCCAGCGGTTCAACCTGGGCGAGCCGCGGCTGGTGGTCAACAACAGCTGACTTTGTGCGCTTCGTAAGGATCGCCGCACTAAAAACCGTCACCCCGACGAAAGTCGGGGCCCATGCTGAACACGGTAATGCGCAACGCAAACGGTCAGCGGCGTGTCGACAAGGGCAACTTCGTGTGATGCAATTCGCCGCTACCCGTCCTGCAGACGCCACCGGGGGGCGTTCACAACATTGCATGAACATGCTTGCGGCAGGCGCCGATCGGGTATCGGCCGCCCACTTTTCACCCAGCCTCATCTCTCCCTCATCAGACCTCAACAGACGAACTTCGATGAGGCTGTAGAGGAGGTACAGGCGATGGCGCTCGGCTAACTTTGCTAACCTCTACGTGGCGAGGCCGGCTGAATAGGTATAAAATTCTTCGGGAAACTTCCCAAAAATAAAATTTTCCGCGAACCGGTAAAAAAAACATGGCTTCCGTCGGCTACGAATTTCTGCGCGACTCGCTCGAACTCCATGCTTTTGGGCCATCACGGCCAGCCAGAATTGGTCCTGTGACACGGCTGCAGGTCGCTGGAAATACACTCGCGGTCCCTCGTCACGTAGCCCCAGAAGACGACAGTCCGCTGGCTCATGTTCTGTTCGCACTGAAGCACGAAGGCACGAATTTGCAAATCCTGGCGGAAGCCATGCCGCGGATTCCTGCAGAGAACATGCTGGCCGAGCTCAACAGGGCGCCCAATGGTGGCTACATTCGGCTGGCCTGTTTCCTGTGGGAAGAGTTCACCGGGCAGGAGCTCTTCCCTATCCCTCAGATCGGCGGCGCAACGCATCTGCTTTTTGACCCCGAAAGATACATCACTGGCTCTTCGGTGCGAAACGCCAAGTGGCGAGTCGGCTTCAACGGGATCGGATCGATGAAATATTGCCCGATCGTTGAACGCACGCCGGCGACCGTCGCAGCCATCGAGTCCGGAATCCTCGGCCGTACAAAAGAGTTCATCGAGTCGCTTGGCGCAGAGATGATGGATCGCGCCTTGTCCTGGGCGTACCTCCACGAGACAGACTCGTCCTTTGCCATCGAAAAGGAGGCGCCGTCTGAAGACAAGGCTCGTCAATTTGTCGAACTTCTCAAGCAGGCGCACGAGCCGCGCGAACTGAGCGAGGACTACCTGGTCGAGCTACAGAACGTCACCATTACGAATCCGTTCGACAAGGCAGCATCGTTTCGCTACGAGCAGAACTGGCTTTCGGGCCCCGGCCGAGGTGCACCCTCCGTGACCTACCTGCCCCCACCTCACGCGCTCGCGCGGGAACTGATGACCGAGCTGATGGTGCTCGCTGGCAGCGCGCCGAAAGCGATCGATCCGGTGGTTGCGGCATCGATCATCTCGTTCGGCTTTGTATTCATTCACCCGTTCATGGACGGGAACGGTCGCCTGTCACGGTTCCTGTTTCACTACGCACTTTGCCAGTCGGGGATGCTCGAAAAGGGGCTGGTGCTGCCGGTCTCCATCGCAATGAAGCGACACGAGGCCGACTACCTCAGCACGTTGCGCGCGTTCTCCCGGCCGGCACGTGCCAAGTGGGACGTCCGCTGGATTGGCGAAGACCAGTTTGATTTCACCTTCCGGGGATCGGACGCAATGTATCGCTACTGGGACGCGACGCCGTGTGTCGAGTTCGGCTACCACAAATTTAATCAAGTCTGCACGCCGTGGGCAAGCGCCGGCGCTTGCGCGGTAGCGCATCGAGCGCGCAAGCGTCGCGTCGCAATCGTCCACAAGCAGCCGATGAGCGTGCCAGGGCCATTGCATCAGTCCGTCTGGAAACACGGCCGCCGTCTTAGCTGCCGAACTACGGCCGCGTAAGTCGGCGATCGGCCCAGGCTGTGTAAAAACGTCAAAACTTAAAATTTCATGGGGTGGGGTTACCCTTCCCGATCTCACGAAAACCGCACAGCAGCCGTTCTGAGAGGTCGATTTTTTCGTTTGACGATTTTTCTCGCGTTTTTACACAGGCTGGACCCAAAGCAGCCATTCGTTCCTGCTAAATAAATGACTTGAAGTTCCCGGTGATAGGTAGGTTCGAATATACGATGCAGAAATGGCAGTGTGGATCGCGCTGCCTGATGGCATCGACTTGATTGAAGCCACCAGGTCATCTATTACCAGCTTGCTAATTCATCGTGCGCCGACCCAACCAATACCGTTCGCGCGAGTTTCCACCAAACTGGCAGTGATCAACTGGCAAACGGTACCGATGGAAAATTTGACCGCCACGCCGTTGATGACCTCGTTCGGACGGGTGCATGGGATCGGACCCGACACCACGGAAAACGTCAATACGTTTTTGCCGGAAGGGCGGGGAGTCAAGCTACCCGTTATAGCGCAAGTACCGCTGGTGCCGGTAAATTTTCCATCTGAGCCCACCGCCAGCGTCACTTTGGCGCCATCCGCACCAGTCAAGCTCCATGCTCCCGCGACGTTGGCTAACTTGGCCGGGGTAATGTAGTTATAGGTTGTGATGGCCAGTGCAGTACCGGACACCGCCGCGCTGATGCCATCCAGCAGCAAGGTATCAATCAGGCTTGTCCCAGGCACATAGGTGCCGGTAAAGGTGCCTTCGGTGGCCGATGCTCCGACACCGTACGCGCGTACTCCGGTAGCCGTGAAGGCGCCTTTGTTGCTGGTGCCAGGCGCTTCCAAGAAGCGGCTGATGGAAAAAACGCCAGCTGTCGTGGTTCCCAGGATCGTGAACATGCGGCTGGTATCGGTCACCAAGGTCAGGTGAGTGAGGCCGCCAGTAAAGCTTCCCTCATAGACACCTTCGGCACTGGCCGTGATGGTTGGTGCCGGGGTCGTGGCTTCTGGTGTCGGCGCGGCAGGAGGTGGGGTGTTAGCCACCGGTGCTGGCGTAGCGCACTAGTGTTGTCATTGCCACCACCACATGCCGTTAGTAGTAGCGCGGTCAAGGCGGTCATTGCGACAGTATTCTTATTAATTGTTATTCCGAATTAATTGTCGAGAGGAATTATTTTATTTGTATTAATGATGTTTCAACTGTGAGTTTTCAATTGAATCTCGCTTTTAGTCATGCTGCATAATTTCTGTCGAGAAATCTTACATTTATTCCAACGTTGTGTCACAAGTTATTGATTTCAGCACATGGCACGTATCATGCTTAGTTATTTTCACTACAAAAGAAAAGGTGAATGATGGTTTTCTCGAAAAATTTCTTGGCGTGTTTGTTATTTGGTCTGACTGCAGGTGTTGTCGTACCCGCATCTGCGACGTTGGTTACAGTAAGCACGGCAAACTCGCCCTTCCACTCGCAGTACTACAGCCAAGGAGTGTGGCAAGATCATGGTGATGTATTCCATCCGAACCAGGATGGTCGCAATGTCGGCAGGTCAGGCAACATCTTCTGGCGTGGCTTTTACACCTTCGATCTGAGTAATGTCTTGGGTACCATCGTCTCTGCGACGTTGCGCGTACAACGGTCAGAACAGACGGCCGACGTGAACCTAGGCTTGTGGGATGTCACAACACCGGCGGCACTCGTGAATAACAGCATCAACATCAATCCGGCCATCTTCGCTGATCTGGGATCGGGTGTGAGTTATGGAAACTACGATGTGGCGAGCAGACCGACGAATGCCTCATTTTTTGATGTGCTGCGTTTCTCGCTCAATGCCGATGGCATCCGGGATGCACAAAGCGCAGCGCAATACTTTACGATCGGTGCGGCTCTGACGAATATGGATGAGCGGCATATTTTTGGTTACGGATACGGCCAAATTAGCTATCTCGATCTAGAAATCGCGGACGCTGCAGACCCATCCGCTGCGGTGCCGGAACCGTCGTCAATTGCGCTTCTTGTGATCGGGCTAGGGGGACTACTCGCCCGGCGCCGTCGTAGCTAATGTCTAGTCGAGCGGCAGGCGCTGAAGTAAGATATTACTAGCTGACCGGCCGCTCTACTAGCTGACCGGCCGCTCGGCTGTTCATTTGCTTATTCAAGGACGACTGAAGGCTAATGTCACTTGAAGAAAATGCCCTTCGCCCTGCGCCCTGGGTTGTCCACAACCACACCCTCTGGGGCTGGCTTTCGATGATAGCGAACGGCGGAAACAGACACAAACCTAACCGTCGCTCTGTTCAAACCACCACGTCCTTTGCGGTAAGCACCACCGGACGGCCGCCATGGACAGCCTAACAGGTGGCCAGGTTGAGAATCCAGCGATGGCCGCGACAGGCCGGTACCAACCCAAAGCGGACGGCATCACACAACCTCAATTTGGTCGCGCACGACGGTGAAGATCGTATTCCCAGTTGTTGATTCAATACCCCATGGATTGGTGGTGCTGACGCGGACCAGTTGCCGCCCTCGCTGATCAATCCATTCGTATTCAAGCACGCAAGCGATGTGACCTGGCTGAGGAAAAGCGCTGTCGAGCGAAAGATTTGCAGTACTTACGACAGGCGCTTTTTCAACGAAACGATGCGAGCACTCTTCAGAGTCAACCAAAACGCACTCCACCCAACCGGGAAAGTCGTTGTTAATGAATCGCTCAATCGTCACTGGAAGTACGTTCATTAGGCCCTTTAATTCCATTACGCGTTTCCGCTTTCTAGCCGAAAGCGGAAGTTCGTTGGGTCTAGTGTAACTCAGCAAGAAGCGGTGGACGTCGCTACGTCACGCCCGGTAGTCGCAGTCATTTTCAAAGGCGCTGTCTCCTTTAAGTATTGAAGACCCCGATAGCAGCCCTGAGCAATGTCTCCGAGGTACGAATACGCTCCTGGTCAATTGCCCAACACCACCCAAGGTAGTTGGGCAGATAGCGTGTCGCCACGCCATTGAAAGGCCTCAACCACTTGTGGAACCTGCTGTGGTAACCGTTCACGTTTTGCACGTGCACGGCGCCGCGCACGCGCTGCCCGGCGCTGACGTTGACGTACTGATGCGAAATGCCCTGCTGCCTGGCAAATGCCTGATAGGCCTTGTTGGCGTCGGTCACCAGCAATGTGTCGGGAGCCAGTACGGGACGCAAGTGCTCGTTGAGCTGAACGACTGTCACGGGTCCTCTTCCAGTGACGAAGTCAACCGTGTTGCCGCCCCGGTCGCGCGCGACAAGGATGCACACCTGTTCGCTTGAGATGCCACGTTTCGACGCCTTGCCACCCCGTTTCCGCGCCGGCCGCTGCAGTTTGCGCGCGCCTTTTTGCGATTCGAGCAGAAACGTTTCATCGGCTTCAGCGATCCCCTTCAGGTAGCTTGGCCGGTCGGTTTTAGTGAGCGTCAGAAATCGATGACGCCAGCGAAAGCTTGTGTTGTTAGCGACTTCGACACGTGCCGCGGCTTTGCGCACAGTGCGTGAATCGAGCATGCAGTCGCCGAAATCAAGCCATTTATCCTTGTGGCGCAGGCGTGCCAGAGGGGTACCCGTCAGGCTGTTGAACGTCCTGCCGCAGGCACGGCAGCGAAAACGCTGCAGTCCGCTCTTGGTGCCATGCCGGTACAGCTGCTTGCCCTGGCAGCGCGGACAGCACAGCCTGGGGGCGACGGCATTCTCGATGACGGTGGCGGTGCGGCCCTGGTCGACGGCGGGCTTGAGCAGTGCAAGCACGCGCGTGCACTGGGCACGGGATAACTGGGCAATCTGTGTCAGATAGAGATCGAACGCGCAGGCTTCCATGGCAGTCCCTGGTGAGTGAACAGACCAGTCAGACCTCAGCAATAAAAAAGCGTTCACTACCTAACGACGACAGCGCCTTTTCAAAACGTCGCGTCTATTTTGTAAAGTCACAACAGTGGTGCGGGTCGACGGACCGATTTGGAAGGATGAGCGCAATAAGCTCGCGCCAATAGAAAAGGCTGCACCAGCATCGATTGCTGGTGCAGCCTTTTTTTGCTTCACGCCGCGTCAAACCAGGCAGCGCCGCATGGACTGGCGGCCACCGCGCTGGACCCGATTCGGGCAGGCGACTACTGATACCAGCTTCTACTACAGGATAACAACGCGGTAAAACCAATTAACGGGCGCGGCGGGTACGGTCCAGTTCGCGGATGCGGTATTCCAGATCGTAACGGTCGGTAGCTTGGGCCAGGTAAGCTTCCTGGTGCTTGAGCTCACGCTCTTCGGTGCTTTGACCGATGTAGGTAGCCAGTTGAACAGCTGCGGTGCGCAGGGCGGTGACCAGCTCTTGCGAAAAACGTGCAAAGCCGGCAAATGAAGAAACTTGATGGGTGGCGGAAGAAGTAGACATGATCTTTCCTTTCAGTGAGTGGGCTAGCACCTAATGCGGGGCAACATGAGATCAAGTATATGCCTTGTCAGATATAGGTACAATTTTATGTTTTGATAGCTAATATTCACTAAACGTATGTTGCTAGCGCTATTTTATAATGCGTTAATGAAACAATAATGCCATTAAGTAACATCGTGTCGGTATTTCATTGCGGAAATTTTTCTTAAGTGCTTGAAATAAAACAGATATTTCTATAGCGTATTACTGTTAAATGCTGAGAAGCAACTCCGGGTAGAAAAGCTAAATCTTGCCTCCTTTCCGGCGTCATCAATGCGTAAACTTTCCCCTTACTAGCTGGGTTCGTTGCAGTTTCACAACCGCATCGCAATTCCACCAGCGTGTCAGTATTCCACCGAGGAAGGCAAGGCCACTCAATGGACATGATCTACCTTGGCTGCCTGGCGCTTTCCGGTGTCGGCCTGATGACCTTGGAAGCGAGCACCCGGGCACTATGCTAATCCCTCTGCACGCAGACTCGACTTGCTCGCCTGGCCTGGAATTTGGCTGAAATGCCGAGGTCGTCGTCAGCGTGCCCAACGTCGACTATCGGGCCGAACCCGGCCGTTTAGATGAGCATGGCAGCTTGCCAAGTCGAAAATCCAGCGACAGCCCCGACAGGCCGGAACCGACCCAAAGCAGACGTAATCGCGTTACCACCATTTGCCGAACTGGTCGAACGCTGTATATAACGCTCGCATTGACCCTGCATCGATCGTTAGACGAATTGCTATGCAGTTGCCATCTTGTGACTGCCTTTGCGAATGCGGATTGATAGTTAGATACTCCTGAGATGACTGCCGCTCGAAGTGAAGGACCTCGTATTCGCTCATGTCAAGTAGTTGAGCTTCGCAGCCGTCACGGAGTTCAGTTTCAAATCGAACAAGGGCTTCATATTCAAACCACAGGTGCGCGGCAGTCCATTTGAGACTCTGGTTTCGACCTGAATACTCGACTTCCAGCCGAGCCTGGATACCTAGACCCATCGGATCTACGTCTGCAAACTCAAGCTGGAACTTGAGCGGCCCTTCAATGAAAGCTACATCGCCAGCCATCTAAATCCTTTCTTGGGTATGGTCGGCTCGGACTATCAAAACGTCCGCTCTTGGCCCAGGCTGTGTAAAAACGTAAATCGATGTAAACGGAACCGGGGCGGCAAACGTTAAGGCAGTATCTCATCACCGGGGTGCCGAATGAAACGCTTTATCGAAGGTGCAAACCGCGGCCAGTCTACGATGCTTCCAGAGCTACTGGACGATTATGTTGACGAAGACAACCAAGTTCGCGTGGTCGATGTATTTGTCGATCAGCTTGATCTTGCCAGTCTCGGGTTTGAAAGTGTGCAGCCGGCGGCGACGGGCCGGCCGGCTTACCATCTATCGGTCCTTCTCAAGCTTTACATTTATGGCTATCTCAACTGTATCCAATCGAGTCGACGCCTTGAGCGCGAAGCCCAGCGAAACGTCGAGTTGATGTGGTTGACGGGGCGCTTGAAACCAGACTTCAAGACGATCGCAAACTTCAGAAAAGAAAACGGCAAATCGATCCGCAATGTGTGCCGTCAGTTCGTCGCTCTGTGCCAGCAGCTTGACCTGTTTGCGGATGCTGTTGTGGCCATTGATGGAAGCAAATTCAAAGCTGTGAACAGCAGCGATCGGAATTTTACCGACGCCAAACTCAAGCGAAAAATGGAGGAGATCGAATCGAACATCAGCCGGTAGCTCGCTGAACTCGATAGCGCCGACAGGCAAGAACCGACCGCTGCAAAACCGAAACGAGTGCGACTGGAAGAAAAAATTGCAGCGCTTAAATTGCAAATGGCCTCGCTCAAAGAAATCGAAGCGAAGCTTGTAGATACGGGCGAAACGCAAATCTCCCTGACCGATCCTGACTCGCGATCCATAATGACGCGCGGTAGCGGTATCGTTGGCTACAACGTGCAGACGGCCGTCGATGCAAAGCACCATTTCATCGTCGAGCATGAGGTGACAAACATCGGCAACGACCGCGACCAACTCTCCGCAATGGCCAAGAAAGCGCGTGCTGCGATTTGCACGACTGAGCTCACTGCGCTTGCTGACCGCGGCTACTTCAGCGGCAAAGAAATCCTGTCCTGCCATCAAGCCGGCATCAACACTTTAGTACCGTCAACGAAGACCTCGAACGCGAAGGCAGACGGACGATTCGATAAGGCCGACTTCATTTATCAGCCAGAAAAAATGAATTCCTGTGCCCCTGCGGGCCAATCACTTATCTGGCGCTTTCCAGCATTGAAAAAGGCCTGACTTACCACCGATATTGGAGCTCCAATTGCAAGACTTGCCCGCTTAAAGAACAGTGCACGCCAAGCACCGAAAGGCGGGTAACTCGGTGGGAGCATCAAGACGTGCTGGAGGCGATGCAGGCACGTCTTGAACGGACTCCGGATGCAATGCGGACTCGTCGCTGTACGGTTGAGCATCCGTATGGAACGATTAAGGCCTGGATGGGCGCGACGCACTTCCTGACGAAAGGAATGGAGAACGTGAAAACCGAGATGAGCCTGCATGTACTCGCCTACAACTTCAAGCGGTTGATAACCATTCTCGGCATTGCGGATATGATGAAAGCCATCAAGGTTTTTATCAGCTTGCGCCGTCTCAAAACCGCATTGCTGGCGATCTTCCAGGCAATGGTGGTGACAAGTCTGAAGAAAAATATCGCCCAACTACGCGCTTCCTGGACCTTCCAAACTCGGCAGCAGTTTCGCTAGTAAGGCCCCCGGTGTCACATTGTGTTTTTACACAGCCTGGACCCGAAGCGGACTATCACTGTTCTATTGGTTTGGGCACTTATCAGGAAATGATGCGGTTGGTGCCCTGAATTCTGCTCTGATAATAAGTTGGTAGCAGATTCAGTCAGGCCACAGATCATGATTGCTTCCAGTTTCATAACTGACAGTTGCCTCATACGGAAATGCTTCTTGATCGTTTCCTGTCTGCTCTGCCCAAGCTACCAGATGAGGATAGAGCAGGTCTTCGCACCACTGGTCGATTGACTTTGGCATATAATGTGGGTCTGATTTAACGGCTTCGTAAAAGTCACGTCCTCTGGCCACAACGTAGCAGCGCGCGTAGAGGAAGCCATCGTCCGAATTGCCAGAGTCCCCCGCGTTGTCAGCGAATTCCTGCCCGTCGATGGAATAGAGCTTTTGAGAAAGAACTTCTTCGAAGGCAAACAGCTCCGATTCAGCCTTCGGACGCAGCGCAGCTTTCAGCGGTTCGATCGCCTCATCTTCGCGGTTATCGTCCAGCGCCGACACGTCAATTAGTGCAATCAATTGCCAAAATTCAGGATCGGTCATACGATCTCCTTCATTTAAATATCTTTGGGCTTGCACAGCATTTGGGTATGCAAGGGATGGTCGTTATGGGGACTTTCTCAGTGAATTTCATCGAGCTTTTCAGAGCCGCTAAGTTTTCTGTAGCTCGAACGTCCGATTCTGGCCGAAATCGGCCGGTCAGGCAAGCTTAACAGGTTGCCAGGCTGAGAACCTGCTGACGCGCGACAGGCTGAATTCGACCCAAAGCAAAGGGTGCCGGCGATAAGATCACACTCGCTTCAGTTGGAAAGCAAAACCTTGATCGCTGCATTGAATTGACCAGCGAGCAAAGCTATGTCAGCGGGGATGACAACCTCGCTCCAAGACAATTTCGCTTCGACAGACAGCACCAAATAAAGCTCATGATGGCGCCCGACCAATTCGGTCCTGACCCAAGCGAAGGTTCTTCCAATGGCGTCAAGCGTTACCGGGATAGAGATATACCTGCTTCCGTCAGTAGGACGCATACCGCCACGACGACATTCAAAGTGGATAGCCATTTGCTCGAATGTCTGGACGTCAATTCCATGCACGACAACGAAACAGGTTAGTCGGTCATCTTGGTTGACCGTAGTGATCATAGAGTGTAGTCCAGTGCATGACGAATCCGTCATTGATGTGAGAGCGGATAAGGTCCGCTCTTGGCCAAGGCTGTGTAAAAACGTGAGGGAAAACCGCGAACAAAAAAATCGGCCTCTCAAAACGCTCGCTATGCGATTTTTTCAGTGTCGGGAAGGGTAACCCTACCCATGAAAATTTCGAGTTTTTGCGTTTTTACACAGCCTGGACCCAAAGTAGACGTTCAACGACCGCCACGAATGCCCGAACCAGCACAGACATATGCCCGGGCGGACAAGCCGCGTTCTAGCTTACAATGCGTTAGTAGTTATATCCGTCAGGACTAGCTGGGTCGTCGAACTCTTCAGGGTAAGGTCCAATAGCGCTTAGCAGTTCGAAAATCGTTGAAGCGATTACTTGTACACTTCCGAGACCCGCGATAGGGTCGATCATCACCACTGCTGGCCCGGCCGCTTCCCTATAATCGAGGGCTAGTCGTTCCAGACCGCCATTTCCCCCGAAAAAAAACAGACTTGGATACTCAGTCCGGTAGTGATCGTCAGTTAACGTCTGTATCACTTCTTCCACGCTATCTAAAACGAAATTGTAAGGGGGTAAACTCAGGTAATCACTCTCCCCACCATTTGAGAACGACCACAATTCCAACAGATCTGATGGAAGCACGATTGGAGACGTGGCGCAGAGTTCGCCTATCAACGCTTGCGACGCTGGAGCCTTTGAAAACCAGCCGCTTCCTGAGCGGTCTAGCAATATTTTGATATGCATTTTGTTCGTGTCCCACCTGCGTATTTTGACGAACGACCGCTTCTGGCCGAACCCGGCCGTTCGGTCAAGCATAGCAGGTTGCCAGGTCGAAAATCCAGCGGCCGGCGCCACAGGCCGGAAACGACCCGAAGCGGACCTTGCCAGCCGAGCGAATAGACAGCTATGCGTCAATAACCTGCCGCAACCACGTCGCGACCATGGGACGATCGCCCGGATCGAGTTTGCAAGCACACAACTTC